>JAEEGJ010004087.1_pt1 | contig 51315 bp, 39 predicted proteins | sample 8958761 | NCBI WGS metagenome assembly JAEEGJ01 (sample SAMN16246546, study PRJNA631951) | gut metagenome | biome: gut microbiome; feature: rumen; material: RS-attached | host: Bos | place: Iran: Karaj | collected 2018-10
AGAAGACGCGCGCCTCTGCCATCCAGATCGGTAACCCGGTCAGCTATCCGAAGGCCGTGCGCGCCATCCAGAAGACGAACGGCATGGTCGTAAGCGTCACCGAAGAAGAACTCGCCAATGCCGCCCACCGCGGCGACCGCATCGGTCTCTACTGCTGCCCGCATACGGGTGTCGCCCTCGGCGCCCTCGAGAAGCTCGTGGCCGCAGGCAAGATCGACAAGGAAGAAAACGTTGTGGTCATCAGCACGGCACACGGCCTTAAGTTCACCGAATTCAAGGTCGGCTACCACGAAAAGAAGCTCGAGAACATAGCCTCCAAGTTCGCGAACCCCGTGTTCAAGGCCCCGGCAGACCTCGGCGCCGTCATGGACATCTTGAAGAAAGAGATGGCTGAAAGAAGGCGCTAATAAAACGTCATCCAAACCAGAATTAAAAAGCTCCGCTCCGCGGAGTTTTTTTGTCTTTTCCCGAGCCGAAGAATAGGCTGAAAGACCAACTCGTAAGACGAGCGCCGCGACCAAACTCGTTTGGGCATGGCCGAGCCGTAGAGTTGGCTGTAATAGACTCAGCAAACTCCCGATTCTTGTAAAGAAAGACTTGTTCGCAAGCCGAGAGTCGCAGCCATGCTCGCATGGCTATGACCGAGGCCAAGAACAAGCTTTTTTTTGTGATCATCGAGATCACAAAAAAAAGAAAGGCCCCTCTTGCGAGAGACCTTTCCTAAGAAGGAGAAAATATTGAAATTTTTTCAGGGCAAGAACCTTACCAAGAGGGAAAATGGAAAGATTCCTTAAAGACTCCTGTCAAATCTCAACGTCCGTAATATAGCCATCTTTTTGCCGTGTGAATCTTCTGATTTGCTTATTTTTCTTCTTAAAAAAACATACATCAGAAGATTATCAGCTTAGGCTATTCCTCACGGAAAATAATCTTGCATTTCGGCACAAAACGGAAGCCGCCACGACGGTGACGTTCGATTTCGAAATACTTCTTGACGCCCTCACTCGGCTTGTTCGGATCGTCGCAGCCGTTGATGTGCGCGATAACGCGATTCAGGCGGCTTTCAAAGTTCGGACGGAGCGGGTCCATGCAGATGGCCGGGTCGCGCTTGAATTCGCGGTTCTCGTATTCCTCGCGGCCCGTCGCCGTGTATTCGCGGAGCAGGTTGCGGAGGATTCTGGCCGGAACGTTACGCATCAAGTGCTTGCTGTTCACGGAGATAGAGTCATCGCTCTTGTAGTAGATAACCGTCACGGAATCGTTCATGGCTTCGAGGAGCTGTTCCTGGGCCTTCTGGATGGGCTGCCAGGAGTCGAATTCCTGCTTGACGACAGCGCTCATGAGCTTGTTGAACGGCTCGGGAGCAACCACGTCGGCCTTGTAGTCAACCAATACCACGGCAGCGGGTGCGCCGTAGTAGCAATCCTTGTGGATAAGCACGGAACCGGTCTTTTCGTCTATGACATTTTCGAGAGCCTTGACACAGGTCAACTTCTTCTCGGCGTCAATGTCCCATTCAAGTCCGTTCTCAACCATGCAGTCATTGAAGGTTGCGTTCTTGCCGACCTTCTCGCCGTTCACGTAAACAAAGCCGTCGTTGCCCATTTCGGCATTCGCGCGGTTTTCGAGAGCTTCCACGAAGGAGGTCTGTGCAGCCTTGAACTGCATGTGTTCGTAAGGAGGCGTGTCGAGGAGGATGGGACCAATCTGGACCAAACCATTGAACCAGCGCATGGGGTTCGTCACAAGCATCCCCGGAGTATCGAATCGGAAGGAGACATATTCCTTGCGGTTGCCGTCGACCAGGTCGCGACGGAGGAACTTCCAATCGCTCAGCATGGTGTAACGTTTCGGGATAATGTCCAGGCAGAGCTGGCGAACGTCGGTGGTGGAATAGAACTGGGAAATGTACGGGAGATACGAGCGAAGCACGCTACGGGCAGGAACGCCTTCAAACGCAATGCAGCGGTCGATAATGCGCTGGACGAATGCATCGGGGTTCTCGCCACGCTCGTAGAGCCAGTTCACCACGCTGTTCATCACCAAGCGGTAAGTTCCTTCGTCGACGAACGAATCTTCGAAATAGATGTCGTTAAGAACTTTCACATTGAACCGGGGATCCCGTTTCACGAGCGAAACAATATCCTTAATGGGATAACTAATCAAGAGCTCGATGTGAGTCAACTGAAGAAATAAGTTTGAAAGCATCTCCACCTCTTTATTTTATTTCAACGCAAATGTAGCTATTTTATTCTCGGAATAACGCTTTTTTTTATATTTTCTGCAATGAAATCGGCCGAAATACACTTTTTAACAGATGAAATAATCAATAAAATAGCAGCGGGAGAAGTAATTGAGCGTCCCGCGTCGGCCGTTAAGGAACTTATTGAGAATTCTATCGACGCCGGAGCGACCCGAATCCAGGTCCAAATCGAGCAGGGCGGCAAAAAGAAAATCCTGGTTTCGGACAACGGGAAAGGCATGGGAAAGGCCGACCTGGATTTATGTTACCTTAGGCACACTACGTCTAAATTATTTGCAGCCGAAGACCTTTTCCACCTGCAGACAAACGGGTTCCGCGGCGAAGCGGTCGCTTCTATTGCCGCCGTGTCCAAAATGACCATCACCAGCGCCACGGACGAGGGCGAAAGCAACCGGATTGTGCTGAATGGGGGTAACGTTGTTGAAGAGGAGCCCTGCGCCGCGAGCCGCGGAACGACCTTCCTCATAGAAGACCTGTTTTTCAATACCCCCGTCCGCAGGACCTTCCTGGGCAGCGAGACCTCCGAAACGTCCAAAATCCTTGATGTTGTCATCAAAATCGCCATCGCCCACCCGGAGATAAGGTTCGACTACAAGGTCGGCGACAAGTCCGTTTTTGTCGGGGTCCCCGGGGAACTCCGGAGCCGCCTGGCCGAGACCATCGGTTCCGGTATAGCCAAGAAACTGCTCCCCGTCGACTACACGGAGTCAGGCGTCCACATCACCGGCTACATATCTCCCACGACGGAGACCAACGGCAAGCGCTACCACCAGTACCTGTTCATGCGCAACCGCCCCATCGAGTGCAAGACGGTCGCCAAGGCCATTTCGCAAACATACGAGCCCTACGGCGCCCAGTGCAAGCCCGTTACCGTGCTCTTCTTGGACATGCCCGACGCCGAATTCGACGTGAACGTCCACCCCGCCAAGCGCGAGGTCCGCTTTGCGAACCAGAGCCTCGTGTTCCTCGTGGTGGCGCATGCCATCCGCGAAACGCTCAAGCAGGAATTCGAGAAGAACTCCCCGTTCATCGACCTGAGCGACGCGGGCCTCAGCTCCAGCCTCAACTCTAGCCTGGACTCCGGACTCGGCGACAAGCTTCCGCCGCCGCCCACCATGGCTGTGCGCGAGGCTCCGGCACGATTCACGACGGCAAAGCCCCGCATTCCCGAGCGAGAAGAAGTCCAGGACCTCTTCTCCCAGCCCGAGGCGGGCAAGATCATTTCGCTGGAGCCCGACCAGGGCAACGTCCCTCCGCCCCCCAAGGAGCAGGCTCCCTGGACGCCCCCTACCCTGTTCCAGATTGCGAACACCTACATCGCGGGCGAAGACGCCGAAGGGCTCCTGGTTATAGACCAGCATGCCGCCCACACGCGCATCTTGTACGAGCAGGCGCTGGACAGCCTGAAAAACGGCGTCGCGCAAGACAGCCAGGAGCTCTTGTTCCCGGAGCTTACCGAATTCTCGAAAGACGAGAAGGAGATGTTCCCGCATGTCGAGGAGCAGCTCGTAAAGCTCGGCTTCCACATCGAGCCGTTTGGCGGCGACACCTACCAGGTGAGGGCCATCCCGACCCACCTCCCGCTATCGCGCGTGGCAAAGGCCGTACATGAGTTTCTGGAATCGTGTATAGCCGACGGCGAGACCGATTCGACCAAGGTTCAGGAATCCATCGCCAAGGCCTGGGCCAAGACGAACGCCTTCCAGGCGGGCGACAAGTTGAAGCCCGAGGAGATGGCTAGCCTGATGGGCCAGCTGATGATTACGGAAGACCCGCTAAAGTCGCCCTACGGCGGGCCGACCTTAATGCGCATTACCCTGGAAGAACTCGCCAAGAAGTTCCGCCGCTGATTTTCCGCCAGCAACGATAGCACCCAGATTGTTCGCGATACTTGTCGCGGCGATTTTGGCGGCACCCTTTTCCATGGACTCGAGCGCCTGGCGGATTTGCGGGACCGTTCGCCGCAGCGCCCACGGAGCACAGATAAATTCCGGGACCGCCTTGCAAGACAAGAGGATGTTGGGCATCGCGAAATGGCGAGCCTTCACCAGAAGGCTTCCCATTATATAAGTAAGGGGGTCCGGTACGGTCAGTACGACTTGCGGGCATGCCGAAAGGGCAAGTTCGAGCGTTGCCGTACCCGGGGCTACGAGAGCCCCCGCAGCAGATGCATACAAATGGCGACGGTCCGCCACGCTTTCGGGGGCCACGGTTACCGAGACGCAAGCAGGGACGTTACCGCCAAACGACTGCAAAAGCACGCGTTCAAGCACAGGAACCAAGGACTTGCGCGCCGCTACGACGGTGACCCGCCTTTCACTATCGCGAACCACCCGGATGTAGGCCTTAAGGTTCCGCACCGCCTGGGACTTGCGGCTTCCCGGTAACAGGAGGATTTGATCGCGGGAATCGTCGGGACGTTCAGATGAAATGGCGAACGGATGCCGCAGGCGTCGCGCCTCGCACCCGAGGCGCGCAAAGGCGTCCCTTTCAAAGTCGAATAGTACCGCGAGCGGGACGCCTTGCAGTTTGCGGGCGCGCGAGCTCTTCCACGCCCAAACTTGCGGCGGAGCCACGTAAAGCATTCGCTTGCCAAGGCGCTTGGCCAGGGCACAAAGCCTCATGTTGAATCCCGGGTAGTCGATGGCGATAAAGCCCACGCACTCCGGAGCCGTCAACGCATCGCACAGGGCCGCATACGCCCGACGCAGGCGGAAATAGTGCGGAAGCACGTCCCCGAATCCAGACACCGGGAGAGTCTCGTATTCGCAAACGGGATCAAGGCCAGCGGCCTGCATGCGCGCACCGCCCGTACCGCGGGCGCCATAGCCTGCGGCAATCACGGCCGAGACAAAGGATTCGCCCAGGACATCGCCGGAATCTTCACCGGCACAAAGCAAAAAGTATTGCATCAGCGGCGAGGCTTCCCCGAAACCCAGAGCTTGAGAACGCCCATGTCGCGCTTGAGCCAATTCATCAGTTCCTGGTTGTATCCCAGTTTATATTTATGCAAAACAAGGCCATGCTCGTAGAAGGAGTCCGTCTCGATATGGCACACCAGCTTGCAGGAATGTTCGCCTTCAAAAGCTTCGAACCGCTGCAAGCCCTCCTCGAGTTTCACGAGGAATTCTTCGTTCAGCATCTGCGAGTAGAACGACACGTGGACATAGTTCACCATCGCGCTGCGCACGTAGTCGAGCTGGTAGGCGTCTTCCACGATAATCTGCGTCTCTTCCATTTCCTTGCGGTCTTTGTCGCGCTGGTGTTCCAGCACACCCTTGACCAAGATACGGTCGTCTTGCGAGATAATGTCGCGGAACTTTTCCCATTCGTCCTTCTTGAAGAACAGGCCCGTTTCGCCATGGAAGTCCTGAATTTGCCCAAAGCCGATGGTATCGCCGCGCTTGGTTTCTACCGAGCGCATCTTGGTAACCACACCGCCCACAAACACAGTATTGCCCACCTTCCTTTCCAGGTCATCGGCAGCAAGGCTCGTAGTCGTGAAGCCCTGGAGTTCCGGGCGGAACTCATCGAGCGGGTGGCCCGAAAGGAACATGCCGAGCACTTCGCGTTCCTTGTTGAGCATTTCCATGCAGCTCCATTCCTCGGCATCTTCCAACACTTCGGCAATGTTCGGCATCGCGGCGGCACCGCCCAAGTCGAACAGCGACATCTGTCCCTTGGATTTGTCTTCCTGGTCCTTGGCGGCGACTTCCATCGCGCGGTCCACGGTGGCCATGAGCACAGCGCGGCTCCCAGGCAAATCGTCCAATGCGCCCGCCATCACGAGGCATTCGAGCAATTTCTTGCTCAGGGGCGGATGCTTTTCCTTGAGGCTTCCCTGGTAGGCGGCCACGCGCTTGCAAAAATCGAATATGTCCTTGAACGGTCCGTTCTTTTCGCGCTCGGCCACAACATCTTCGATAACCGCGAGGCCCACGTTGCGGATACCCGCGAGCCCGTACAGAATCTGGCCCTTCTCGTTTGCGGTAAACACGCCGTAAGAGGTATTGATGTTCGGCGACACGACTTCGATTCCGAGGCGCTTGCATTCCTGGATGATGGTGACGATGTCTTCGGTCTTGCCCATCTTGGAAGTCATGGAAGCAGCCATGTATTCGGGGCCGTAATTTGCCTTGAGGTATGCCGTCTGGTAAGCCACGTAGGCGTAGGCCGCAGCATGGCTCTTGTTGAAGGCGTAGCCGCAGAACGGGAGCACCGCGTCCCATACCTTCTGGATCATGGCCTTGTCGTAGCCTTTCGCAAGGCACTTCTCGAAGAACTCCGGCTCGAGTTTCGCCATCTTTTCGGGCATTTTCTTCGCCATGATACGGCGGATATTGTCAGCGCCCCCCAGCGTGTAGCCACCCAGAATCTGGGCAAGCTTCATCACCTGTTCCTGGTAAACGATAACGCCGTACGTTTCGCCCAAAACCTGCTCCAAGTCCGGATGGTAGCAGTCGATTTCTTCCTTGCCGTTCTTGCGCGCAATAAAATGCGGAATCTGTTCAATAGGCCCCGGACGGTAAAGGGCGTTCATAGCGATCAAGTCAAAGATTCGCGTGGGTTTCAGTTCGCGCAGGTATTTTTGCATACCCGGAGATTCGAACTGGAACACCGTAGTCGTCATGCCCTTGCCGAGCAAGTCGAAGGTTTTCTTGTCGTCGAGCGGGATATGGCCCATGTCCAGGTCAATCTTGCGATTCTTCTTGACCATGTTCACCGTGTCCTGGATGATGGACAAGTTGATGAGGCCAAGGAAGTCCATCTTCAAGAGCCCGATGTCTTCGGCGTAGTGCTTGTCGTACATCACCACCGGAGTATCGGCAGGGGCGGCACGGTAAAGCGGGGCAAGGTTGTAAATCGGGGTCGGCGTAATCACCACGCCGCACGCATGCACGCCCGTCTGGCGCGGCAAATCTTCGAGCGAGAGCGCGATGTTCCACAAGTTCTGGTAGCTGGGGCGGCTGTTGATGAGCGCCTGCAGCGGTTCCGGGCTGTATCCGTCTTCGAGATTGTTGCCCTTCTTGTCTTTGCCGGTCCAGGCCTGCTTAAGGCTAAAGTTCAGCGTGCGTTGCGGGAACAGCTTGGTAATGACCTTCGCCTCTTGCGGGGCAAAGCCGAGCACGCGAGCCACGTCGGTAATCACCGCCTTGGACTTGAGCATACCATAGGTAATAATCTGCCCCACGCAATCGTAGCCGTACTTGTCGGTCACATACTGGATAACGCGGCCGCGGTCCCTATCCGCAATGTCGGTATCGATATCCGGCATGGAAACGCGTTCGGGGTTCAAGAAACGTTCGAAGAGCAAGTCGAACTTGAGCGGGTCAATGTCGGTAATGCCGATGATGTAGGTAACGAGCGAGCCTGCCGCGGAGCCACGCCCCGGGCCCACGGGAATCCCGTGTTCGCGCGACCAGTTGATAAAGTCCCACACAATAAGCAGGTAGCCCGCCACGTTCATGTTGCGGATACAGTTCAGCTCCTTGTACATGCGCTTGGCCACGTCGGTCTCGTGCGCAGGGAACTTGAAATCTTCGTCGGGGAAACGCCACTTGAGGCGTTCGTTACAAAGGTGGGTAATGTAGATATCGGCATCGCCACCCGGTTTGCACCAGCGGTGTGTATTCTTTTCCCAGGCCTTGTTGTCTTCTTCGGTAAAGGGTTCCTGCGCGGCCTGGTCTTTGAGGGCGGTCTTTTCTTCGTCAGTCAAGGCTTTTTCGTTGACGCCCTTCTCGGCGCAATAGGCGGCAATCAGCTTTTTCGTTTTATCCTTGATTACACCTTGACGTTCGCGTTCGCGAATTACCGGATACTCCGCATCGTATTCGGCCTTCATGTATCCCTTGATTTTCTGATATTCCTCGGAGGCGAGGAATTCTTCGGGAATCTTGAAGCGCGGCCAGAAATCGTCGCCAATACCAGTTTTCACGGTGAAATTGCATCGTTCGGCAATCTTGACCGTATTCTCGATGGCACCCGGAATATGGCCGAACAGCTTGACCATTTCCTCTTCGGAGCGGAAATAGAACTGGTCCGTGGGAAAACGCGCGTCCGTAAAATCGTTGAGGGTCGTCTTTAGCGAAATGCAGCGGAGCACCTTGTGCGCCATGGCGTCTTCGGACTTTATGTAATGCACGTCGGCAACGGCAACGACCTCGCGGCCCATTTCCTTGGCGAGCTGCACATTGAACTCGTTGACCAGTTTTTGCTGGGGAACCCCATTATCGCATACCGAAATGTACAGGTGGTCGCGGTCAAAAATCTTGTCCAGCGCATCCATGTATTCGCGCGCCTGGCTGTTGCGACCCGCCGCAACGTTCTGCCCGTAGCGGCTAAAGAAGTCGCCCGCGATAGCGATAAGGCCTTCTTTATGTTGGTTCACCACCTCCAGCGGCACCGAGGGAATTTCGGCCCAGCGGTCGCTTTCTTCGTAGCGGTAACTCACGATGCGAAGCAGATTGTAGTAGCCCTTCTCATTCTCGACAAGCAGGGTCAGGCGTTCAAAAGTCGTCGGGTCCTTCTGGCTCGCGCTCGAGGAATCCACGTAAATATGGCAGCCGTAAATGGTCTTTATCGGCGGGAGCCCCTGCTCCTTGCGCTTCTTGTTCAAGTCCTTGCCGCGGGTCTGGATTTCCAGGATTCCGAACATCGCTCCGTGGTCTGTCAGGGCGACCGCCGGGGCGTTATCCGCAGCAGCGGCGTCCAATATGCCGTCGAGACGTGCCGACGACTTCAATACGGAAAATTCGGAATGCACTTGCAGGTGAACAAAAGCCATACCTGCAATTTAATAAAATGCATGCTCGCCCATGAAAAAGACCCGGCCATTCAGCCGGGTCCTTCCGTTTAAAAAAGCGATAGACTATTCGATTTCCTCGCCAGCCACTTTAAAGCTGTAATACGTTCTCTTCCCTTCGTACGAGAAGTACAATCTATAACTACCCGGGCCAAGGCCGGTGCAATTGGCAAGATTCAATACCGGCTTTGTGCCCGTCAAATCAATACAGCCGTAATAAACAGAACCCACAGGGAGCGACGGGGCAATTTCAGTGCCGGCATGCGTTTCGAGGCTATACCCAATCTGATCATAGATATCGGCAAGAGTAATCTCTTCACCGTCCGGGAAACAAACCTTATGGGCCTTGATTTCGAATTCGATAGACTTGTCCATGTCTTTTATGATTTCGTACTCCAGACCCAGCGCGCATACGGACGTATCAGTATCATCGATTTCAATATCTTCGACTTCTTCATTGGTGCCATCGACGATTTCATAGCGCGGGATGTTCGAAATCCTGAACTGGTCGAACGAGCCCGAGGTCGTCATGCCTTCGAACTGGCCAGCACCTTCCATGCAGCAATAAGACTTGTAGCCGATAACCAGGAGGTTTTCGAAAGGTTTGTTGCGGCGGGCCGGTGCATAACCGAGTTCATGTTTCATCTTGGCGACCAGCGTACCGTTCACCCAGAGGCTCATGTAACCGTCACCCCACTGGCCGGCAATCAGGTTCCAGTCGTCGCTAAGCGTCACGGCGCCCTTTACAAAGAAATGCTGGTCGGCATGGTTCTTCTGGAAGTAGAGCTCGCCATTCTTGTAGAAGAAGTGAACGCGGGAGCCGTCGTTTCCAAGGAGAGTCCTTGCAGAAGCATCCAAGAAGTCTGCGTTCGGGCGGAACCAGAATTCCACCGTACCCACACTCAGGGAGTCGATCAGGTTCACTCCCAGCGGAGCCACCTGGCCGTCGTTCAGTTTCAACGCGTTGCCGCATACGCCCTTAACTTGTTCGCCTTCGTCAAAAACGCTTTCGAGCTCATCGAGATAGCGAGTATTCTCGTCCATCTTGAGGGCCGGAGATGCGCAGGCGCCGCCAAAAGACGTATTCGAGGCCATTGCCGGCATAACGCCGCTCTGCGAAAGAGAGTCAAAATATTCGGAGACGCCCATTCTCTGGAGCGCCGACCACATACTTTCACCCTTCGATGCGAGAGTTTTTTCTTTTACGACGGGGCTTTCGCCGACAGTCGGGTCCGAAGCGGATTCGGAACTACAGCCGACAAAAAGGGCACCCATCGCGATAAACGGTAATAGAATTTTTTTCATGATTATCCTCCTAATCTGTACAAGCTAATATATCTTTTTCCTCCTTACATAATTACTTTTTTTTACATAATCGTCTTTTTTGGGGCCGTTATAAGGCTCATCCGTGTCCCAAAACCGCAAAAATTGTATTTTTTTGCTATGAAACGCGCACTTATTACAGGCATTACCGGTCAGGACGGATCGTACCTGGCAGAGTTCCTTCTCGAAAAGGGTTACGAAGTTTACGGCCTCGTCCGCCGCAAGAGCAAGCTCGATTTTAACAACGCCGAGCACCTCAAGGGCAAGGTCACCTTCATCTTTGGCGACATGACCGATTCCGCATCGCTTTTGCGTGCCATGGAAATCGCCAAACCCGACGAAATCTACAACCTCGCCGCACAGTCCTTCGTGACTACCTCCTGGGAAACCCCGCTCTCCACCGCCGACATCAACGCCATCGGCGTTACCAAGCTCTTGGAAGCCGTCCGCCTTTGCAAGCCCGACACGCGCGTATACCAGGCTTCTACCAGCGAGATGTTCGGCAAGGTACAGGCCGTTCCGCAGAACGAGACAACGCCTTTCTACCCGCGCAGCCCCTACGGAGTTTCCAAGCTGTACGGACACTGGATTATCAAGAACTACCGCGAAAGCTACGGCATGTTCGCCTGTTCCGGCATTCTCTTCAACCACGAATCCGAACGCCGCGGCGCCGAGTTCGTGACCCGCAAGATTACCATCGCCGTCGCAAAAATCAAGGCCGGCAAGCAAGACGTGCTTGAACTCGGCAATATGGACGCAAGCCGCGACTGGGGCCACAGCGCCGACTACGTGCGTGCCATGTGGCTCATGCTGCAGCAACCGCAGGCCGACGACTTCGTTGTCGCTACCGGCGAAACGCACAAGGTACGCGAATTCGTGCAGCTCGCCTTCAAGGCCGCCGGCATGGAAATCGAGTTCCACGATACGGGCATCAACGAATACGCCACCCTCAAGGGCACCGACAAGGTGGTAGTGAAGGTGAACCCGCAGTTCTTCCGCCCCGCCGAAGTCGACATGCTCATTGGCGATGCCGCCAAGGCCAGGAAGGTTCTCGGCTGGAAGCCCGAAATCAGCTACGAACAGCTGGTGAAGCGCATGGTCGAAAGCGACATCAAGCTCCTTGCCGAAGGAAAGATTTAATGAAGGTCGTCATCGTCGGGGCATCGGGATTCGTCGGCGGCTACCTGGCCCGCGAACTTGAATCCGCCGGACATTCCACCGTGAAAGTGGACCTTCCCGAAGTGAACCTGCTCGACGCAAAGCAGGTGGAAGCGCTTGTCGAAAGCGCCAAGCCCGACGCCGTGGTGAACCTCGCCGCCATCAGCTCGGTAGGAGCCTCTTGGAAATGCCCCGCCGACACCATCAGCGTGAACGTGAACGGCACCATCAACTTGCTTGAAGCCATCCGCAAGCACGCCCCGCAGGCAAAAACGCTTTTAATCGGGAGTGCCGAGGAATACGCCGTTCCCGAAGGCAACGCCCCGCTTAAAGAAACGGACCCGCTCGAAGCGAGCAACCCCTACGGCATCTCGAAAATCGCCCAGGAGAATTTCGCACAGCTCTACCGCAAAAAATACGGGATGAAAATCGTATGCACCCGCTCGTTCAACCATACGGGAGTCGGGCAGACAACCACCTTCGCGCTTCCGAGCTTTGTGAAGCAGGTGGCCGAGATTCACAAGTCGGGCAAGCCCGGCAAGATTTTCGTGGGGAACCTGAGCGCCTTCCGCGACTTTTCGGACGTGGAAGACGTGGTGCACGTGTACCGCATGCTGCTCGAAAACGAGAACGAGTACGACACCTACAACGTAGGTTCCGGCATTGCCCACAAGATTGAAGACCTGCTGAAAAACGTCATCTTAAAGTTCACGCCGGTCGAAATTGAAATCGTCGTCGACCCCGCCAAGGTTCGCCCCGTCGAGACGCCGTACCTTTGCGCCGACAACAGCCGCATCAAAAAATATTGGAGAGGCACCGACATCAAGGTGACTCTCCAAAAGATGTTCGACCGTCAGTAACAGTCTGTTATTCTTTACTACGGTTAATTCTGCCTACACGGATATAGTCGATGTAACCGGTGAAATAGCGGTTATGGATTGACTGGTTGACCGCGTCGTAGCCGATGCCCCACTGGTACTCGAGGTTGTCGTAATTTCCAGAAAGGGCCTTCTGTGCGCCCAGAGTCCCGTTCACGTACATGCGAATGGAATCCGAGGTGCATTCGACACGGATGTCGTACCACTTGTGCGTTTCCATCGAGTCGATAGAGACACCTTCCCAGTCGCTGCCCCACTCGGAATCGCGGACAAGGAACACCAACGAGCCGTCCTCGAAGCGGAAAATCCATCCATCGGGGCCGTATCCAGGAGGCTCGGTCACGAGAATGTTATTGAAACCCGAAACCTTTTGCGGGAACACGCGGGCGTTAATGACAAATTCACCCAGCCTGATATTGCTGCCTTCGTCCAGACGGAGGCCCGACCTGCCGTCAAAGAAAGCACGGCCGGTATCGAGCGTGATCGCGCCCTCGTACACAGTGGCATGGTAGCCGTTGCCCGAGAAGTCGCGTCCAATAAGGTTCGGATCGTTGAATTCATAATCAACAACCCAGTTAGTATCAATCGTAAAGGTGTCCACGACGGAGGTATCTACGACAGACGTATCTACAATGGAGGTGTCTACGACGGTGGTGTCTTTATCCTTTTCCCCATGATGCTTGCCGTGACGGCCAAGATGACGGTAGCAGAACTTGCCAAAGCGGCCACGGAAGTAGCTTGTATCTTGAGCGAATCTCATGGAGAATCCGATAGTCATTTCACCCTTCATCTTGGAGAAATCCACGTCGGACTCTACGGCGAAGACCATTTCGCCATTGAGTGTAAGCGCGAGGAGGGAATCCACATGGTCCAGGCGGATTTCGTTCCAGCCTTCGCCCAAGGATTTTCCGGCATAAATCTTGAACCAGGATTCAGAGCCGTGGCCACGGACATACAGCACGACCTTGCCGTCTTCCAGGCGCAGAATCCATCCGGCACCTTCGCCCAACACGCCAGAAGAAGCGATTCCGCCGTCTTCATTCAGCGAATCCGGGGCCACCTCGATTTCGACAGAGAAGTCGCTCTGGAGCAGGCTATCTTCCAGCGGGACAGAAATGCCGTGGTCACCGTCAAACGTAGAATCCTCAAGATTCAAGATCTTCAAGTCTTGACGGTTGCAGGAACGGAGCATCGCCTCCGCCTTCTGGAATTCGGCATTCACAGGGCCAATATCAGCCGGCACCAGCGAAACCGAATTCGGATCTGCGTCTTGCGAACACGCCATCAATAGAAATAGAACTAGCGTGAATAGAATCTTTTTCATTTAATCCTCCCTAAAATTTTCACTTGTTAATATACATTTTTTTCCCGTTTTATGCTCTCCCCCAGAATCATTTTTTATTTTTAATTCGCAAATGGAACTGATTCACCTTATCTACGACCATCCACAAAACCCCTGGTTAGGCGGGGGTGCGGCATTAAGGGCCAAGGCCATTGCCGCGTTTTTGGGCCAAAAAGGCGATATTGTCCATTTTGTTTCGGGAGGTTTCCCCGGACAAATTAACGAGGAGCCCCATATACAGAACCATTTTACCTCCTGCAGCAAGCGTTACCTGTTCAGCAGGCTTCTTTTTTCGCTCAAGGCCGGTTCCGTTGTAAAAAAGCTCAAAAAATCAAGAAAAATCGACCTCCTGGTCGAAGACATTTCACTTTTCAACATCATTTTCCCAAAATTGTTCTGGAAAGGCCCCACCATTTCGCTTGTACACAATTACCTCGGCGTCCAGAGTTTCAAAAAACTCGGCATTTTCGGGATTATCCCCTTCCTCATGGAAAGGCACTACCTAAAACACCGCAAAAACTTTATTGCCGTAAGCGAAGCATTGAAAAGCCGTATCCTGATGCTAAATCCCAAGGCAAACGTCACGGTAATCCACAACGGGATTGACGACGACGCATTTACGCACGCACAAAATCCGGATGCAGACAAAATAGGGTTTATCGGCAGGATTGAAATAAACCAGAAAGGGCTGGACACGCTCATCCAGGCATTCTCCATCCTAAAAGCAGAAAATTTCCATTTCAAGGCGCTCCTGATTGGAGGCGGCAAAGACGAGCCCGTACTCCGGAAGATGATCGACAAGCTGGGATTGCACGATTCTATCGAATTGACGGGGCGCCTGGGAACCGAACGCTTCGCCCGCCTCGGCGAATGCCGGATTGTCTGTATGCCTAGCCGCTTTGAAGGCTGGGGAATTGCCGCCATCGAAGCCGCCGCCGAAGGCATCCCGGTTATTGCCTCCAATATCGAGGGGCTGAGCGAAGCCGTCGTAGACGGGGAAACCGGAATCCTCATCCAGGCCTCCCCCGAAAAACTGGCCGAAGCCATCAAGAACTTGCTAGCCGATTCCGCCAAGATGAAGCAGCTGTCGGCAAACGCGCAAAAGCACGCCGCCGCTTTCCGCTGGGAAAACATCGCCAACAAACAGCGTGCCCTTTACACCAGCCTCCTACAGGTCTAACAGCTTTATGAAAGAATCCGCCTCCAGAACAAAGAGCATTCTTAAGACCATTTTGAAGGCCTCCGTGAGCCTCGGCGGGCTCGCCTATATCTTTTCTAAAATTCCGTTCCAGGAAGTCAGCAAGCACTGGACTTCAGAAGCGCTCCCGTGGATTGGCGTGGTGCTTGTCACCACCTTCCTCAGCATGTGCGTACAGGCGAACCGATGGAAGGGACTGCTTTTGGACAACGCCAAGGGCATCAAGTTCCGCACGTTTTACGCCTACATCGCTCTAGGATACTTTTTCAACAACCTGCTCCCCAGCGGGTTCGGCGGCGACGCCGTAAAGACCATCGCTTTCGGCAAGAGGTTCGGGAACATGGCCAACTCCGTGGCGGCCATCGTCATCTCCCGCATCATGGGCCTATTGGCCATGTTCCTCTGCTTTTTCATCGCGCTCCCGTTCGTCGCCAGCCGCTATGAGATTCCTTCCATATACACAGGCGCCGTCTGCGTTTTCGCCTTTGCATCCGTAGTCGTGATTGTTGGAGGGCTGTTCCTCGACAAAATCCGCTTACCGCATAAACTATCTACCCGCTACCCCTTCCTGGAAAAGCTCCAGGATGCCTTCAGCATCTACCGCTCCCACAAAAAAGCATTCTTTCTGTCCATCGTCGATTCAATCTGGCTCCAGATTCTCTCGATTGCCATGCACTACGCCTTTTTGAGGGCCGTCGGCCTAGATGTCGGGCTGGACGTCGTCACCGTCTTTACGACAATCACCGTCACGATTACCATGCTCCCGATTTCGATAAACGGCATCGGGCTCCGCGAGAATATCCAGGTGAGCCTCTACGGGACTTTGCTGGGATTTCCGGCAGACATCGTTCTCGCCTCTTCGCTTATTGGCTATATACCCATGCTTTTCCAGGCGATTCAGGGCGCCATAGTGCTTTTTGCGGGCAAAAACAACAAACCGCAAAATCAAAACGTTTAATTTACATGTTCTTTTTATATATTTTGTACTAGGAGGACTTTTTATGAAAAGCTTCAAATTATTCCCTATCCTCGCCCTTGGCGCTGTTTCCTTTTTTGCCGGCTGTGGCGACGACGGCAGCAGCAGCGCCCCCGAAGAAGCCGGAGCAGCCAGCGGAGAAACCGCGGCAGATCTCCCCAACACCCCGTCTTTTGACGTCTACAGCTGCGAAGAAGCCTCCGATACAGAATCCCAAGCCAAGCTTGAATCGGCAAAGTCCAACATTTCCGACATTTTGTTCGATATCGGTGACGGCGATTTCGAGAGCGCACGAACCATCAGTGCCCAGACCAAGAAAGATTTCAAGGCAGTCCTCGACAAGTATCCCGGCAACTGCGAAGCCCAGCTAGGCTACGCCCTGAGCATCGTCACCGACCTGGTGAACAATCCCGAAATCAAGGCCTTCACCGACACCGTAATCAACAAGACCGACCTTATCGACATGGGCGTGGACGACTTCAACAGCGTTCTCGTCACAACCGACGGGCGACTCCTTACAACCATGGCACAATCGGCATTGGCCAATGCCATCCCGTCTATCGACTCCGCCATGATCTACATGAAGAACATCGTCGGCGATGCCAACTTCACATGCCACTATACGTACGAAGACCGTACCTTCGAACTGGACCGTGGAGAATTCGCCCCCACGCTTGCCGCCTTGTATGTCATCAAGTCGGTTCTCGTCTTTGGAGCAAGCCTGAACATCGACTTCTCGGCCAACAAGAGCTACGCCTGGATGGATGCGTTGGAGAATAAGGAAAACATCCCCAGCGAATCCGCAAAGCAGTTCATTTCGCTCATGAGCAAGGAATCTTCCTTCTCCACAGTCTACAGCCAGTGGATTCCGAGCTACAAGGACATTCCCAACTTGCTTGACTCCGCAATTGCTTTCGTGGAAGTCGGGCTCCAGTATGGCATCGAAGAATCGAAAAACGGTTTAAAGACCCAGAAGGACGACCTTTACATTGTCGGCGACGACGAAATGTCTGACGTAAGCGTAGGCGACTTCCAGAAGGCAATCGACTCCCTGGAACACTACCGCAAGGCCCTCCACACCGGCGTCGAAGTGACGCTCCCGCATGGTTCGAAGGTCACCATAAACGTCGCCAAGTTCTTTGAAATTACCGACGGCTGGCAGGACTACCTCCCCTACCACAAGTTCAACGACGCAGCCACCTGGAACAACCCCGACGCGGTCGCCATCTGGGACGAAGACCCTGAATATTCCTTTGCCGAAAAAGATCTCCACGACATGTTCCTTGAGCAATTGAGCCAGAAGTATTCACTTGACTATTTCGACCTGAGCTTCTACCAGGCATACTGGCTAGAAGACGAAGACGCCCTGATGGTATACATGGACGGCGAGACCAAGGACGGCGACTATTTCCGCAATGCATACTACGTAGAGTCGGATGGTTGCAAGTTCTCGTTCAAAGCCGAAGAATACGATGAGGATGATTATTACTACGCGTATTTCGGCTACTCCACCGTCGCGTTCGCGCCTTCTCCGGTAACGCTCCGTTCCGAAGTTTGCAAGGTTGAAAATGGCGTCACGCTCTTTGCCACCGTTGGATGGAACGACGTGCCCAACGCCTTCTACTTCACCGATGCCTCGGGCAAAAAGACCATCTCGATCCAAGCTCTGGAAGCCGGAAAATTCAATAAAATGACCGGAAAATTCGAAGACTACACGTTGGACGAAATGCAACAGTTCATCTTCTTCCCCGACATCACTTTCAACGGGGTCCTTCCGGGCATGACGGCAGACAAGTTCTGGAACATCCTCAAGACCGAAGGCCGCGACGCCGATTAAGGTGAAGTTCGTAAAGAGCACTATACTTGCCGTAGGCTTGGGGGTTTCGGCCTCCATGGCGGCAAGCAACGCCGGGCTCGCCGATTGCGGCGGGCTTTTTTTCCTGCATACCGACGACAAGCACCTCGCCGTAAAGCAATGCAGCGTCACCGATTCCCTCGGTCTGGATAACATCGGCGTATACGGCGGGTACCGCCATATCGATGTCAGGGGCCGCTACAGCGAAAGCTGGGACCTCATCGGCACAAACGAACTCGATATCGCAAATGTCGGCGTCGAAGGAAGATTCAAGTACATCTCTCTGGGTGTCGACATAAGCAACCTCCCCTATGTATTTTCGAGTCTTTCCATATACCACCCGGATTCGCTTTTCCGGCTCAGCACCCGCATTGGCCGCGGGACACTCGATATTGGCGAAATACGCTGGTTCTCGGAGTTCGAGGACGACATTGTCCATGAACTGGCGGCCGAGTGGGAATCACACTTTCTGTACCGCGAAGTTTCGGCAGAGGCAAGGATAGGGCGCCAGCGCGTAGGCGTTTCGGGGAAAATATTACAGACATCGCCCGAGAATCCCGAGAAGGAGTACTACATCAGGGACTCCATAGACATTGTGGCCATCGGGTTCAACTACGGCATTTCTATTGGCAAGAACGACTTTGCCGCAGGATACACCTTCGCCGACGCCGACGCCACCCTATACGGCATCCTCCACAAAGAGACTAGCTACAAGCGGTTCCTGTACCTGCCTATAGAGGCGCACCTCCATCACATATACGCCAGCTGGAACCGCAAGCCGCTCCACACCGACCTGCATTTTGTACACCTGTCCGGTTCAACCGAAAAGAATCCGGACCGCTTTTACGAGACGCTCGCCCCGAACCGGGCGCTTCCGACATCGATACTCAAGGCGCTATCCTTTACGTTCCTCCAAAAGCAATTCCGCGTAGATACCGATATCGATACCTACGGGATTATTGGCGGCGGCTCGTACAAGTGGGTTTTCGGGAACAAATACGCCATCGCCCCGCACGTGGACCTGCACGGATTCTACGCCGCAGGAGAAGCGGACATCCACAAAAAAATCGAAACCACCATCCTGTTCTCGTACAGGAGCGAAACCGAGCACTTTACCAGGAATCTGAACATCGCCGGAAGCCTCCTTTCACTCGGCATGGAACTGCGCCGCAGGGGCTCTGCCAACATTGCCCTGGAATACGGAGTCACCCAGCTCATCCCCTTCTTTGTGAACTACAGAGAGACATGGCCTAGCGACGTTGCCGAAAACGAACCCGGCCAAGGCGGACAAGGCGGCGGTAGCGGACAAAGTACAAATGAAGAACCCGCTTCCGATAAAAGAAGCGGGGACTTGGAAACTCAAAGTTGGGATCTTTTCCGAAACGGATTTGCCACCCACCTGGGACTATCAATCCGTTTCTAGTATTGCGAACCCCTTTCGTCTTTGGACAAGTCCCAAATGCTGGACTCAGTTACAGGTCTGCAAGCAGCCCTGCAACATTCGTCCTTTGCATTTGTCGTCTGTAGGTGCGAAGCACCGTTCTTTCGTCTAAATTAGCCCCAGACTTCGGTCTTGAGCTCGCGACCCCACATGTCCTTGAGCACGTCTTCGACTTTCTTGCCTTCGAAGAGGAGCGCATGGACGGAGTTCACGATAGGCATTTCGACACCGAGCTTGTCGGCAAGCGCCTTGGTGCTCTTGCAAGTGGGAACGCCTTCGGCCACCATCTTCATGCCGGCGAGAACCTGTTCGATGGTTTCGCCCTTGCCGATGTGTTCGCCCACATAGCGGTTACGGCTATGCTGCGAGAGACAGGTCACGATGAGGTCGCCCATGCCGGCAAGACCGGCGAAGGTTTCGGCCTTGGCGCCAAGAGCCTTGCCCAGGCGGCACATTTCAGCCTGGCCACGCGTAAGAAGGGCCGCACGGGTGTTGTCGCCAATCTTGTACTTGCCGCTAGCTTCGAGCCCGTAGAGCACACCAGAGGCAATGGCAATCACGTTCTTCACGGAACCGCAGAGTTCCACGCCAACGATGTCGGTAGAGCTGTACACGCGCAGGTAAGAGCAGCTCATCACCTTCTGCACGAGCTTTGCGGATTCCTCGTTCACGCAGGCGGCCACAATCGCGGTAAGGATATGGCGGCTGACCTCTTCGGCATGCGACGGGCCGCTGAAGGCGACCATCTTGTCGTCGGTAAGCCACGGCACGTTCGAGAGGAGCACCTCGCTCATCAGCTGGTTCGTACCTTCGAGAATACCCTTGGTGGCACAGACAACAATCGGCTCCTTGCCCTTGGCCGGGGTCCACTTGCCCAAATTCTTGGCGACGCCGCCCATGAACTGCGAAGGCACCACGATAAGCACCATGTCACAGCCATCCAGGGCCGCGTTCATGTCGGTCGTGTACTTGAAATCCGCCGGGAAAATCACGCCGGGTAGTTTGTCCTTGTACTGGTGTTCCGTCGAAAGCAGGTCTACTTCGGCCTGCGAGTTTGTCCAGAAGGACACGTCACACTTGTTTTCATACACCACCTGACCGAGAGTCAGGCCCCATCCACCCGTACCTAATACTGTAACCTTCATAGTATTCTTCCCTAATAAAAACGTTAGACGAGAGACGTGGTTCGACAGGCTCACCAACCGAGGCGAGAGACGAGAGAATTTGCTTTGTATTTTACGCGAAGCGTCATTTTTATTCTTTCGTCTTTGGACAAGTCCCAAATGCTGGACTCAGTTACAGGTCTGCAAGCAGCCCTGCAACATTCGTCCTTTGCATTTGTCGTCTGTAAGTGCGAAGCACCGTTCTTTCGTCTCATATTAACAATCTACAATATTTATGCCTTCGGGGTTTTCCTTTTGCTGCCAAATCCGTTCTCGGTGCCGTTCAAAAGGCGCTTGATGTTGGATTTATGCTTCACAATCACGAAAACCGCAACCAAAAGGCAGGTAATCATGAGCCCGAGGTTGATTTCGTCGGGCGGGAAGGGCAACTTGAGGTAGCCCATCACGGCAAAAACGCCGAGCGCGACGCACGCTCCGATGCTACCCACCGAAACGTACTTGGTTGATGCCGTGAGGACAATCCACACGCCAAACGCAGAAAGCGCGGTAATCGGGCAGAGCGCGAGGAACACGCCGAGTGCGGCCAGCACGCCCTTGCCACCGCGGAAACCCGCAAAGCAGGTAAAGCTATGGCCAAGAATCACGAGGAGGCCCGCAACAAGCGGCACCCAGTGGGAATAGTCCGCACCGCCGGCAGCCACCTGCGATTCGCACATCCTCATGGCAATCCACGGTCCAAAAAATCCCTTGAGCAAGTCCATGAACACCACGGGGAGCGCCGGCTTCCAGCCGAGCACGCGGAAGGTATTCGTGAGGCCAGCATTCTTGGAACCGTAGTCCCGAATGTCGAAGTCCTTACCTTTCGCGAGTTTTGCGATCCATATGGCGCTGGGGATTGACCCCAGCAAGTACGCTATTGGAAGACTCAGTAAACTGTTCAAGTTCTTCATCCTTTCTAAGGGTTAACTTACGGTCGAAATTCAGGCGCAAGGGTGCCCCCTGCAGCTGGAATTCCTCATAAAACTTTTTGAGCAGGAATCGCTTGTACGATTCGTCCACCAAATCCGGCGTGCGCGTCTCGATAGCGATTACGGGCGGCTCCACCATCACCTGGCAGGCGCGGGTAAGCGAGACGACCTTGCCGCTGCGGCTCGGAGGGCTCTTTTCTTGCAAGAAGTTCGCAAAGCTTTCGGCCACGCGGTCACGGCCAAGCACACGGCGGCAGTTGGCGTAAACCGTCTCGATGGCCTGGACAACGCGGCCCACGCGCAGGCCTTCCTTCGCACTTATAGAAAGGATAGGCACATACTCGAGCATCGGTTCGCGTTCCAGGAATTCCTTGACCATGTGGTCGAAGGACTTGTCGCTCTTGTTCGGGAGGATATCCCACTTGTTCAAAACGACAATAAGGCCCTTCCCCGCCTTACGGATTTCCGTAATAATGCGGTAGTCCTGCACTTCCATGCCGCGGGTGCAGTCCACCATCAAGACCGAGAGGTCGGAACGGCGGATGCTTTCGAGCGTACGCATGTTGCTAAATACTTCGACTTCGTCCTCCACCTTCGCCTTCTTGCGGAGGCCCGCGGTATCGGTAACCACGAACTTCTGGCCGTCCACCACAAAGTCGCAGTCGATGGAATCGCGGGTGGTACCGGGAATATCCGAGACCACGGCACGTTCCTGGCGCAGCAGGCGGTTCAGCAGGGTGCTCTTGCCCGCATTCGGGCGTCCGAGAATCGCAAAGCGGATAGGACGTTCTTCGCGGCGTTCCCCACGCACGGGCGTCGGGAGGATAGAGACAACTTCGTCCAAGAGCGAGAGACAGGCATAGCCCGTAAGCGCGCTAATCGTGCGCGGCTGTCCAAAGCCGAGCTTAAGGAACTCGAAGCTTTCCTGGCGGTCGCCGAGATTTTCGCTCTTGTTCGCCACAAGAATCACCTTCTTGTCGAGCTTGTGCACAAGGCGTGCGAACTGCTGGTCGAGCTTGGTAATGCCGACGCGGATGTCCACCATAAAGAGCACGAGGTCGGATTCCTCGACCGCGTTAAAAATCTGCGTACGGACGCTGTCCGCAAGCACGTCGATGGAATCGTCAGGCAAGAACCCACCCGTATCGACCACGGTAAACTCATGGCCCTTGTAGTTCGCATTCTGGTAATGGCGGTCGCGCGTCACGCCGTCCCGGTCCGAGACAACGGCGGCCCTGCGGCCCAGTATGCGATTGAAGAGCGAGGACTTCCCTACGTTCGGGCGTCCAATAATACATACGACAGGTAATTTCATCGCATGCAAATATAGAAAAATGGTTATTGGTCACTAGTCATTAGTAGTTAGCGACCGCAGGTAAGAACGGCTAGGATAGCGCGCGGCTAGTTACCCCGCCTGAAGTCCTCGATGAGGCAACAGCTGATGCTCACGTCGGTCTCGTACTCGGGAATGTCCTCGCGCTTGACCCACAGGGCTTCGGAGAGCTCGGATGCCTGCATGTGGATGGTGTCGTCACCGTCGAGTTCGGCGGTAAAGCCAGCGATAAGAGAATCGCTGAAAGGCCACGGCTGCGAACCGAAGTAACGGATGTTCTTGACGCGCAGGCCCGCCTCTTCCATGACCTCGCGGTGCACGGCCTGTTCCAGGCTCTCGCCTATTTCCACGAATCCCGAAATCAAGAAGAGCCGCGGATTTGGGTTGTCAATGTTATGGGCCATCAAGAGCTTGTCGCCGTTGCGCACCGCCACGATTACAACCGGCGATATGCGCGGGTACACCGTATTCCCGCATTTGGGGCAAATTATGGCACGCTCCTTGTCGCTGCGTACGGTAATGTTCCCGCAACGGCCGCAGCACTTGTTCAAAGATTCCCAATGAGCGATATGCGCCGCGGTAGCCCCACCCAAACGCAATAGCGGGTCGCCCATGTAGCGGTAGGTGCGCGTTGGGCAAAACACGTACTCTTCGGGCATGGCATCGGCCAAAGTCTTGGAAACATAGGACTCCGCCAAAAAGTACGAAGCATCGTCTATGCTAAAAAGGTAATGGCACGGGATACTTTCGCGATTGAAATCCGCCACCCTGGGGATTTCGTACGATTCACCATTTTTTTTGAGTAAACTCTTATCCCCGACATAGACAACGAGAAAATCGTTTGGTTTCGGGGCCTGCTTCCTAAACTCGTTATAGAGTTTATGGGGTCCTATTTCGTGTAACATAACAAAAATATAGTTTATTCTCTCAGGCAAATCTGATTTTTGCCACGAGACTTTGCCAAATCATGCAACTGGTCCAAAACACAGAGCATCTTGTTCTGGTGATAGAAGGTTTCATTTGTACAAGATATAAAACCGCCACTGATCGTCACACGGATTTCGGGATGATCTTCGAATTCCATTTCCGAGACACTCTTGCGCAGCTGCTCCGCTCTCTGCAAGCCCTCGTCAAACGACTGTGCATAAATCAGCTGGATAAAATCTTCGTCGGCATAACGAACAACACATTCGCCTTGGCCAACCATCCTCATCGCCATCGCAGCATTGGCCACACCGCAAAGGACCTTGTCGCCGAATTCATGGCCATGCTCATCCACGATGCTCTTGAAGTCGTCTACGCTGAACTTCAACATATAAAAGCCCTTGCGTTCCGGCCAAATCATCTTGTCGAGGTAATTGATAAAATAGCTGCGGTTAAAGAGCTTGGTCAGCGGGTCACGTTTCGAATAGAAGTCCAGCTTCTTTATCAGCACGTCCCTCTCGCGGCGTTCCCGGTCGAATATGTTGAGCAAGAAAACGACACCCGCATACAGGGCCGCCGCCATAAAGAGGAAACTCGACGAGAAATCGAGCCATACCATATCGGGGTTCAGCTTATTCACCCATTCCGGATAAGCCTTGGCCAAGAAAAACGCCATCTCGTTTGCACAAACGGCAATAAGGACCAAAATAAAACGGCGCTTCTTGTGGTTGTACAGCGTGCATAGGAATATACCCATAAAGCAATTCAATACAATACCGCTTTCAAAGCCCCCGCATTCAAAAAAGAGCGGCGGGAAAAGGAAAACGTTCAAGATAACGCAAGCCGCAAAATAGCAAGTCGATATCCTGCCCGTTTTCTTGGCAATAATACCGACGACCATAAGCATGAGAACAGCAATATAGCTGAGGATCCCGGCGTAACCGCCGAAACCTTCAAAAAGCAACGTGAACACGGTAGAAATAGCCGCGGCCAAAATCGAGAACAGCAATATTCCCCAGAAGAGTTTTTCCTCGATAGTCTTCTGACCGGTTAGAAACTGTCTGATTTTAGCGAACAACATAGATAAGAAAAATATAACAAAATAACTAAGCCCACATCAAGTGCCAGGCCAAGTATAAGCGGTACGAAACCCGGAAATACAGGCTATTCCGGCTTTTGCCGCCCGTAAACGACACCGTTCCCTCGTGCCGGCGGTACAGTTGGAGCACTTCGTCCAGGTACCCGCACTTGAAGTGCTTCTGGGAATAGTACGATACCCACAGGTCGTGCGCCACCGCCTTGGGCGGGAACGGCATGCACGCTTCCTTCACCTTGCGGGTAAAGGCCATGCAACTGCCAAGCCAGCAATTGTTGACAAGGTTGCGCAAAAGGGACTTTTTCATGGGCCAGTCCTTGTCGTAATGGCGTTCCTTGACAATATTCAAATCGGCATCGGTCCGGGAACAGTTGCAAAGGACCGTATCGTAGCCGCCGTCCTTCAAGAACTTTTCCATCTTGTCGAGCTTGCCGGGGAGCCAAACGTCGTCCTGGTCGGCAAAAAAGATGATGTCGCCCGACGCATGCCGCATGGCGTTTTCAAAATTATGCGCCACACCGTGATCCGTATTATGGAAGACCTTGATACGAGGTTCGTTATAGCTTTTTACTATATCGAGCGTTCCGTCCGTCGAAGTGTCATCCGAAACAACCAGTTCGTCATCGTCCCGCAACTGCGGAAGGATGCTGTCCAGCTGTTCCCTGATATATTTTTCGCCATTGTAGGTGGCCATGCAGACGCTACGCATATCTACAACCAACTATATAAAATTTTGTAGAGCAAAAAGCGCGGGAACGACACGCCGAATTCCTTGCGGAGCAGTCTGGCCATCGCAAAGAAGGCCTTACGCCCACTACCAGACGCAGCACGGCTAACGACGCCCTTCGCGGCAGAATCCGCACCGAGCGTATTGGAACCGTGCTGACGGTAGTCGATGGTCACATCGTCCACCACCGAGACCCAGCCGCTGTGGAACTGCGCACAGAGCGCCACCCATTCGTCGTGCATCGTCGCATAGGGCGACATCGGGATGGCCGCATCGCGCGCCGCACGGTTGAACATCATGGCGCAACCTGTTACCACGTGGCGCACGCACAACATCTGCGGGTGCTTCCGGAACACGTCTATCTTCAAGTCGGCGTTAAAGGATTCCTTGATGAGGTCGCGGTTCTCGTCGACAACACGCAGGTCCGTCGATACAACAACGGGAGTCGTGCAGACCTTGTCGCGGCATGCGCGGGACTCTATGTCCCACATGTGGCCGGCAGTCTTCTCGATCTTTGTCGCATGCCAAAAGTCGTCTTGGTCGCAAAACATGTAGTAGTCCGATTCCACGGACTGCAGCAGGCGCATAAATGACTGCGCCGCACCGCAATGCGCTTCACCGTCACCCACCAGGGTAATACGGCCCGGATGCAACTGCATGAAAGAGGCAAGAATCTTGAGCGTGGAATCGGTAGAGCCGTCGTCGCGGACGTACAGATGGAAATCTTCGCAGGTCTGCCGGAACAGCGATTCGAGCTGTTCCCTCAGAAACCTCGCGCCATTGTAGGTCGCAAGCAATACTGCAATCTGTCGACTATTCCGTTCCACAGTCTCTCCAAACGAACCACCAACGCCAATTACTCCAGATACGTGTACCCGTAAAGGCCGCCGCGGTAGATGTTCAGGAATTCCTTGCCTTCTTGCAGGCTAATCTTTCCTTCCTTCACGGAGCGCGACACCCAGTTTTCCATGGTGCGCACGAGCGCCTTGTCGCTGAAGTTCACGTAGTCGAGTACGTCTTCCACGGATTCGCCGTCAATCACCTTGTCGATTTCGTAGCCGCCCTTGTCGTTGCAGACGATGTGGACGGCATTCGTGTCGCCAAAGAGGTTGTGCAAGTCGCCGAGGATTTCCTGGTAGGCGCCCACGAGGTAGACCGCGATGTAATACGGTTCGCCGTTCTTGAGTTCATGAAGCGGAAGCGTGCGGCTCACGTCGCCACCACGAACGAACATATCAATCTTTCCGTCGGAGTCGCAAGTGACATCCTGGATGGTCGTCTCGACTGTGGGTTCTTCGTTCAGGCGCTGGATAGGCATGAGCGGGAAAACCTGGTCCACACCCCAGCTATCCGGCAGACTCTGGAACAAGCTGAAATTGCAGAAGTACTTCTGTGCCAACAGACGCGGGAGTTCGCTGAGTTCGTATGGCGGATGGCGCAAGTCCTTCGCCAACTGGTCCACCTTGCGCACGATGCTCCAGAACAAGCGTTCGCACATGGCGCGCGTCGGCAGGTCGTAATCGCCCACCTTGAAGCCGTTCAACACGTCATCGTTAAGCTGGATGGCATCGTGCCAGCTTTCGAGCAGGTTCTTCGGGGTAAGTCCCTTGTAGATGCCGTACAAATCCTTGAGCGCATCGGGTGCGTCGTCGTCAATCTCGTGCGCATTCTCGTCGAAGAACGCCTGGCCGGCGGTTTCAAGCACGTTGAACACCAGAATGGAATGGTGCGCCGCAAGAGCACGGCCCGATTCCGCGATGATGTTCGGGTGCGGCACATCGCCGTTTTCGCAGGCTTCGAACATGGCGTACACCACGTCGTTCGCGTATTCCTGGATGGAGTAGTTCACCGAGCTCGCGTTAGAACTGCGAGTGCCATCGTAATCGACTCCGAGGCCACCGCCCACGTCCACGAATTCGAGGCTCATACCCATCTTGCGAATCTGCACGTAGAACTGCGAGACTTCACGCAGGCCCGATTTGATGTGGCGAATGTTCGTAATCTGGCTACCCAGGTGGAAGTGGATGAGCTTCATGCAGTCTTCCATCTTCTCCTGCTTGATGTAGTCAAGCGCTTCCAGCAGTTCGGAACTGTTGAGGCCGAACTTGCTGTGGTATCCGCCGGATTCTTCCCACTTACCGCTGCCGGAGCTTGCAAGCTTGATGCGGATGCCGATGTTGGGGCGCACGCCGATACGGCGGGAAAGTTCCACCACCAGGTGGAGTTCGTTCATCTTCTCGACGACAATGAAAATCTTCTTGCCCATCTTCTGCGCGAGGAGGGCAAGTTCAATGAAGTCCTCGTCCTTGTAGCCGTTGCAGATGATCAGCGAATCCGGATTGTCCATGTTCGCGAGCACCGCATGCAGTTCCGGCTTGGAACCGGCTTCGAGACCAATGTTGTATTTTTTGCCGTGGCTGACGATTTCTTCGAGCACGGCGCGTTGCTGGTTCACCTTGATCGGGAAGATGCTGTAGTAGCTTCCGTTAAAGCCGTATTCCTGACGGGACTTGTTGAAGCACTCGTTGATCTTCTCGATGCGGCTGTCCAGGATATCCGGGAAGCGAAGCAGCATCGGAGTGGAAACGTCGCGGAGCGAAAGTTCCTGAACGAGTTCGTACAGGTCGATGTCCGGGCCGCCTTCCTTGAGCGGGTGAACTGTCGCGTGGCCCTTCTCGTTGATGTCGAAGAAGTTCACGCCCCAACCCTTGACGTTATACAAGTCGCGGGAATCGTCAATGCGCCATTTTTTCATTGCTCTGAGTCTCTCTAGTCAACGAGAACAGGGTTGAAGTTTTCCTTCCACGGGAGGCCGTACTTGGTGAGGGCTTCCATGAACGGATCCGGATCAAATTCTTCGACGGTATGCACGCCCGGCTTGTTCCACTTGCCGGTAAGCACCATCATGGCGCCGCACATGGCCGGTACGCCCGTAGTATAGGCGATAGCCTGGCTGCCGAGTTCCTTGTAGCATTCCTGATGGTCGCACACGTTGTACAGGTAGTAGGTCTTCGGCTTGCCGTCCTTGGTGCCCTTGAAAATACAACCGATGTTCGTCTTGCCCACGGTGCGGGGGCCGAGGCTTGCCGGGTCCGGAAGGAGCGCCTTCAAGAACTGGATAGGCACAATTTCCTGGCCCTGGAACTTGATGGGCTGCGTGCTGAGCATGCCCACGTCTTCGAGGCAACGCATGTGGTCGAGGTAGCTCTGGCCGAACGTCATGAAGAAGCGGATGCGCTTCACGCCCGGAATGTTCTGGGCGAGCGATTCGATTTCTTCGTGGTGCAGCAGGTACATGTCCTTCTTGCCCACTTCGTCAAAAACGTATTCGCGCTTGATGCTCATGGCCGGGATTTCGACCCAGTGGCCCTTGCCGTTTTCGTCGGTGTCCCAGTAGCTGCCCGGAGCAGAAACTTCGCGGAGGTTGATTTCGGGGTTGAAGTTCGTCGCGAACTTGTAACCATGGTCGCCGCCGTTGCAGTCCAGGATATCGATTTCTTCGATGGTGTCGAACTGGTGCTTGAGGGCGTAGGCGCAGTAGGCCTGCGAAACACCCGGGTCAAAGCCCGAGCCGAGCAGAGCCGTGAGACCGGCCTTTTCAAACTTTTCCTTGTAAGCCCACTGCCAGCTGTAGTCGAAGTAGGCGCTAAAGCCCTGTTCCTTGCAGCGCTTGTCGTAAACCTTGCGCCATTCCGGGTCGTCGATGTTTTCGGGCTCGTAGTTCGCCGTGTCCATGTAGTTCACACCGCATTCGAGGCATGCGTCCATGATGGCGAGATCCTGGTACGGGAGCGCGATGTTCATCACCAGGTCGGGCTTGTATTCCTTGATGAGTTTCACGACGTTCTCGGCCTTGTCGGCATCCACCGCGGCAGTCGTAATGACCGTCTTCGTATTCGGGCGCAATTCCTGCGCCAGCTTTTCACAGTTTTCGCGGTGACGGCTAGCGATGCAGATTTCGCTGAACACTTCGCTTGCCGTGCAGCATTTCTTGATAGCAACCGTGGCGACTGCGCCACAACCGATAATCAAAGCTCTTGCCATTTTGTGTTTATCCTCATAATGGAATTGTTAGCCCCATAAATTTAGAAAAAAAGAAACCCCCGGCCGAAACCGGGGATGGAAACATTCAAAACGAGCGGTCTTTCGTGAGCCGGAACCACTGATATTAATCAGTGGCGGAGGCGAGAGCGAGTGAGAAACCGGAGGTTCCTCACCCGAGACGACGAACGAGCGGTCTTAATAGTTTTCAGCGGTCACTTCGAAGAAGGACTGCGGGTGGGCGCACACCGGGCATGCGGCCGGGGCCTTGGTGCCCACGACGATGTGACCGCAGTTGCGGCATTCCCACACCTTGACTTCGCTCTTCTCGAACACGGCGGCAGTTTCCACGTTCTTGAGCAAAGCGCGGTAACGTTCTTCGTGGCGCTTCTCGATGGCGGCGACCATGCGGAACTTGTTGGCGAGAGCCTTGAAGCCTTCGGCCTCGGCGGTCTTCGCGAAGTCTTCGTACATGTCGGTCCATTCGTAGTTCTCGCCGTCGGCGGCAGCCTTCAGGTTTGCAGCGGTATCGCCGATGCCTTCCAATTCCTTGAACCACAGCTTGGCGTGTTCCTTCTCGTTGTCGGCGGTCTTCAGGAACAGCTCGGCAATCTGTTCGTAACCTTCCTTCTTTGCGCAGCTGGCGAAGTAGGTGTACTTGTTGCGGGCCTGGGATTCACCTGCGAAGGCGGCCTGGAGGTTCTTTTCGGTCTGGGTTCCGGCGTACTTGTTTGCCATATTGTATCCTTTTGTGAATTGTGTCTCTTTGTCCTGCTAATGTAGATTATTTTGGCTCCAAAAAACAACACTTGACTCCAAATTATACGGATTGTATAATTTAGAATTATAAATTGAAATTTTCTATGAAATTTTTGCGTTTTTCAGTCAATTTTCTCGTTTTTGTATAATTCAAAGTATTGACTTCCGGAAAAAACAAACCTATTTTATAAGCATGAGACCCATTACCGAATACAAGGATTACCGCCTCTTTATGCAGGACTTTTACGATTACCGTAAAAGTCACGGCGCATTCTCCTGGCGCGAGTTCTGCAAACTGGCCGGTTTTTCTTCTCCGAACTTTCTGAAACTTGTCTGCATCGGCCAGAGCAAGCTATCCAAAATCAAGATTCCTCAAGTGGCCAAGGCCATGGGGCTCGTCGGGTACGAGTGCGAATACTTCAAGCAGCTCGTCATCTTCGGTAACGCCGAGACAGACCGCATCAAGAAAGAAGCGCTTGTCGAAATGGACAGGATTGCCCGCGAGCACAAGGTTCGCGTCGTCGACAGCGACGCCTTCCAGTACTATGAATCCTGGAAGTATCCCGTAATCCGCGAACTCGCACCGATGATGCCGGGGGCACGCCCGCGCGACATCGCCGAGGAATGCAAGGAATACGTTTCCGCCGAAGAGGTCCGCGACATCCTCGCCTTCTTGGTGAAGGCCGGATTCCTCAAGAAAGACGGCGAGAAAGTCTATTCGCAAACTGAACAGAGCGTCATCGGTTCACCGGAAGCCCTCCCCATCGCCATCCGCGCGATGCACAAGGAGATGGGCAACATGGCCGTGCGTGCAGTGGACCGCTACAATACAAGCGAGCGGTTCATCACCGGGGCGACTCTCGGCGTATGCGAGGAAGCCTACAACCGCATTGTCGAAGAGGTGTGCAACTGCTGCAAGAAAGTCGTCGACATCGCAAACGAGTACAAAGACCTGGACCAGGTCTACCGAATCAATTTTCAATTTTTCCCTTGCACGGGCAAGGTGAAGGAGGAGCACCATGCTTAACAAGAAACTTATCGTCGCCGGGAGCATCGCGCTAGTCGCGCTCGCCGCCTGTTCCTCGGACGAAGCATCGACCGCCGGGGCGACAGTAGACCCGAACGCCATCGCAGAGAACGACTCCATTGTCTTTGAAGGCGACAAGCCCATCATTCCCGAACTCATGGATCTTTGTTACTCAAACCAAGACAGCGCCACCAATCTCTGCGGTGCAGACCAAGATTTCTCCTTCTATTCAAAAATCACCGCATTCGAGACAGAACCGACTTCCCTAAGCAGCGACATGGACAGTCTTGATGTCAAGCTCTACGACAAGGAAAATGGAGCGGCAGCGACTTGCGCCGCAGGCGACCAGTCCTTCGATGCCAAGTTCAAGATGGAAGCAAGATACGGCTTTATCTTCAAGACATTGACAATGCACAATGTCGGAGCCGCTTGCGACAGCATTCTCCAGGAGTTCCAGGATGTATGCAACACCAACCCGAAAATTACCGTAATAGGCGGTTACAGTGGTTTCTGCACTTCAACGGGAGACTTGTACGCTTTCTGCGCCGATTTAAGCCATCTTACATTGGAATGCTCTGAACCCGAAGCTGACGGGACAAAGAAATGCCATGTAAAACGGGATTCCACGACAGCTCTCGACACGAACCGCTTTATCCAGGACTTCGTAAAGAAATCCGAAAGCGTCTGCTCCGACATTAGCACCGGCAAGCTTGACGTTTCGGACTTTGACCCCATCGAAGATTACTGGACTCCCGGGCATAACCCCATTGACCACCTCGACACAAGCAACAAGGGAGAACCGATCGATACATCATCGTTCACTCTGGAAAAATATGCGGAGCAATTCGCGGATATTTCCGAAGAAATTACGTTCGACAGCCTCATACTCGCCTACCGCATTCTGCCGACAAGCGAAATTGTTCTCGATACGGGTTCATACACCATCAGGGAGCCCTCACCCGCCGAAGTCGCCAAGTACTTCCCGATGACAACGGCCATTACCGGAGAAAATTTCAATTCCGAGCACTGCGATATCTACACAGTCGCCATCTCAGGGTACCAATCCTTAGCCATAATTCTGACGCATATCGAATATGAATACGTCAAATACGCGTTTATCTTCGCCGGCGGAGACTGCAAAAAAGATGGAGACTTCGCGCAAATCTTCCTTATAAAAGACTGCACAGGCGAATTCGATGAGTATGCGATGACATTTGCAGGTGGCGACTTCTTCGAAAACACTCCATGGACATGCGACGAGAACGGAGTCCCCCCCGGCAGAGAGAACGGCCCCTACGGCGAATGGTACCGCGCAAACTTGCGTCAATAAAAATCCCCTTTCGGCACTGAAAAATACGGAATGATACGCAATGTATCATTCCCATTTATTTTCTGCATTTTTCTTTTGATTTTTGCCGATTTTTCTTAAAATTTTTCATTTTCGTATCATTCCAACTATTGCACATTTCGATTTTTCTAGGTAGATTTATAGACATGAAACCAATCACCGAATACAAAGACTACCGCAAGTTTATGCAGGACTTCTACGACGAGCGCAAGCGTACGGGCGCTTTCTCGTGGAGGGAATTTTCGAAACTTGCCGGATTCGCCTCGCCCACGTACCTCAAGCTGGTATGCGAAGGCAAGAGCGGACTGAGCAAGGTCAAGATGAAACAGGTATCCAAGGCGATGGGGCTCACCGGATACGAAGAGGAATACTTCTCCCTCCTCGTGGTCCTGGCCAAGGCGACCAAGGATGCCGACAAAAAGGAGGCTCTATTAAAAATGGAGAAGATTGCCACAGAACACAAGGCTCGTGTCGTCGACAGTGACGCCTTCCAGTACTATGAATCCTGGAAGTATCCCGTGATACGCGAGCTCGCGCCGATGATGCCGGGGGCACGTCCGCGTGACATCGCCGAGGAATGCAAGGAATACGTTTCCGCCGAAGAGGTCCGCGATATCCTCGCCTTCTTGGTAAAGGCCGGATTCCTCAAGAAAGACGGCGAGAAAGTCTATTCGCAAACCGAACAGAGCGTCATCGGCTCACCGGAAGCCCTCCCCATCGCCATCCGCGCGATGCACAAGGAGATGGGCAACATGGCCGTGCGTGCGGTGGACCGCTACAATACAAGCGAGAGGTACTTCACGGGCATGACCATCGGCGTGAACGAAACAAATTATGCACGCATCGTCGCCGAAATCGACGCCTGCGCCAAGAGAATCGCCGCCATCGCAAACGAAGGCGACAACCTGGACCAGGTCTACGGTCTCAACTTTCAACTTTTCCCATTTACTAATAAAACAAAAGGAGCGAACCATGCTTAACTTCAAGAAGAATCTTTATATCGCAAGTGCACTCGCCCTTTGCGCACTTTCCGCCTGCTCCTCGGACGATTCCTCCATAGCGGGCTCCACGACCATCCCGAACGCCACCGCCAATAACGATTCGAACTCCATCGTGACAAACGACCAGTTTACCAAAATCGTCTTTATGACGGAGGCGACATCGGTCGATTCCCTGCAAGGCGGCGAACTGAAAGTATTCGAAGAAGAAAGCGGAGCCATGGCAGCCTGTAGCGCAGACGACAAGGCCTATTCCTCCGAAATCCAGATTGACAAAAACAAGATGGTCGTCACCCACCTCAAGCTGAAAAATGCCGGCAACCTGTGCGAAGGCATTCTCATACGTTTCTCCGAGGCGTGCGGAAAACAAGCCGCTCCGTGGGCGAAATGCGACGAGAACGGAAGCGTGGAGACTTTCTGCGGTGATTACCGGATGACATCACTCACCAAATGCACCGCAAATAATCCGCCATCCTGCACCACGACGGAAGCCGACACCACCATCACCTTCGACATGCTTGTAAGCGACTTCTATGCCGGCGTAAGCGACATCTGCAACAAGATTTCCGAAGGGGCGGAAAGCACTTCCGGAAGGTTCGAATTACGCAGTTCGAGTTCCGGCAAACAGGATTCCGAAATAGAACCCAGTCCAAGCGAAGAACCGATTACCAGTTCGAACAGCAACCCAGGTAACGGCGGGGAAGGGAATCCAGTCACCAGTTCGAACAGCAACCCTATCGACACGATCCCTTTTACGCTGGAAAATTACACCGCACAGTTCACGAACTCCGCAAGCGAGCTTTCGTTCGACAGCCTCGTGCTGGCCTACAACGGTTCATTGCGCAATGTCATCATGGACGACTCGAATCGAATGGTATGGGGAGCCAACTTCGTCAAGGAAATTTCTACAGAAGAGGTTTCCACCTACTTCCCGCTGACCGCGGCAGTCGCAGAGGAGCGCATCAACCCCGACAACTGCAAACTGTTTATCGTAACGACAAGCGATTACGGCGGACCCACCGGACATGTCTTGACGGCGATTAACGAAGAGGGAATCAAGTTTTCCAGTGTACACGCAACCGGACAGCAATGTATCCAGACAAATGCGATAACGACAGTTGCCTTCCTTGTTCGAGATTGTAGTGGCGTCGTTGACGTAAATGCAGAATTTACATCATCCTCCTACGCTAGCACCCTCTGGAGCTGCGAATCCGGCCAATTCACGGAATCCGAGGCCTACGGCGAATGGTACCGCGCCGACTTGGCAAAATAAATCCAGTATAAAGTCTCTCTCTAAAAAATAATACTAGATTGTTATCCGTTGCGGCACCTGTCGCGACGGAGTTTTTTTATGGCAATCTACAACAGCATTCTCGAAACCATCGGCAACACGCCGCTCGTTCGCATCAACAAGCTGAACAAGGGCGAAGCCGAAGTCTACGTAAAACTCGAAAGTTTCAACCCGCTCGGAAGCGCGAAGGACCGCGTGGCGTTCAACATGATCGAACGTGCCGAAAAGGAGGGCAAACTCAAGCCGGGCGCTCTCATCATCGAGCCGACCAGCGGCAATACGGGCGTAGGCCTTGCCTACGTGGGTGCGGTGAAGGGCTACAAGGTGGTGCTCACGATGCCCGATTCCATGAGCGTCGAACGCCAGATGCTCCTGAAGGCGCTGGGCGCCGAGGTCGTACTGACCGAAGGCGCGAAAGGCATGGCGGGCTGCATCGAGAAGGCGAACGAGATTGCGGCGCAGAACCCGGGAAGCTTCATCCCGCAGCAGTTCGAGAATCCGGCAAACCCGGAAGCGCACTACCTCACCACGGGGCCCGAAATCTGGCGCGATACCGACGGCAAGGTGGACGTATTCATCGCGACGGCGGGTACCGGCGGCACCGTAAGCGGCACGGCGAAGTTCCTCAAAGAAAAGAACCCGAACGTCTACGTGATTGCGATTGAACCCGACGACTCCCCGATGATTTCGAAGGGCGTGGCGGGTCCGCACAAGATTCAGGGAATCGGCGCGAACTTTATCCCGAAAATCTACGACCCGAAGGTGGTCGACGAAGTGTACCTCACCAGCACTGAGAAAGCCGGTAACGCGGCCCGAGCGGCAGCAAGCGAAGAAGGCATCTTCGTCGGGATTTCGTCCGGAGCGGCTCTCGAATGCGCTCTCACAGTGGCAAAACGCCCCGAATTCAAGGGCAAGAGAATCGTCGCGCTCCTCCCCGACACCGGCGAGCGTTATCTGAGCACCTGGCTCTGGACGGAAAAGTAGCCCGTATAGTTATATTTCAATAAACAAGTATTCGAAAATAGGAGATTCACCAAATGGTCATTACCGTATTTATCCTGTACCTGCTGATGATGCTCGGTATCGGATTCTACTTTTCCAAGAAGGCGAACAGCCTGAACGCCTACTACCTGGGCAACCGCGGCATGAACAAATGGGTCGTGGCCATGTCCGCGCAGGCCTCCGACATGAGCGGCTGGCTTTTGATGGGCCTCCCGGGCGCCATCTTCGTGAGCGGTTTCTCCGAAGCGTGGATCGGCATCGGACTTGTCATCGGCACATACCTCAACTGGAAAATCGTGGGCCGCAGGCTCCGCAAGTACAGCCACTTCTGCGGCGACTCCATCACGCTACCCGACTTCTTTGCGAACCGCTTCCGCGACAACAAGGGTATCATCCGCGTTATCGCCTCGATTTTCATCCTCGCGTTCTTCCTGTTCTACACGGTTTCGGGCTTTGTGGCTAGCGCGAAACTCTTCGGCACCATCTTCGGCATGAACTACACCACGGGCCTTATCATCGGTGCGGTCGTCGTGGTGAGCTACACCTTCATGGGCGGATTTTTCGCCGTGTGCTGGACCGACTTTATCCAGGCGACCATGATGCTTATTGCCGTCATCGCCATTCCCTCGATTATCATGGCCGGCTCAGGCGGATTTGCAGCCACCATGGATGCCGTGAACGCGCAGAATCCCTACCTGATGAGCCTGTTCACGAACGCTACCACCGGCAAGTCTATCGGCCTGATTGCGTTGATTTCTAGCCTCGCGTGGGGTCTCGGCTATTTTGGCATGCCGCACATCCTGGTGCGCTTCATGAGCATCAAGAACGCCGAAGACATCAAGTTCTCCCGCCGCGTCGCCATGACCTGGGTTTCCATCTGCCTCGGTGCCGCCATCATGATTGCCATTCTCGGTCGCTACTACGTGGAAGCGAACGGCATCACCGTCGCCGACCCCGAACGCATCTTCATGATTTTGTGCCAGACGCTCTGCCACCCGGCTGTCGCCGCCATCCTCATGGCCGCCATCCTCGCCGCCATTATGAGTACCGCCGACTCGCAATTGCTGGTTTCCGCTTCTGCATTCAGTAACGACCTCTACAAGCACCTGTTCCGCAAGAACGCGAGCAACAAGGAAGTCATGTGGGTGAGCCGCGGCGTGGTCGTGGTCATCACGATTATCGCTGTCATTGTCGCCATGCAGGGCGCCCCCAGCGCCGACGGCGTCAAGCAGGGCAAGAGCTTCCTGGATGTGGTGATGAGCCTCGTGAGCTTCGCCTGGGGCGGATTCGGCGCCTGCTTCGGCCCGATTATGCTCCTTGCCCTGTTCTGGAAGCGTACCACGCTTCCGGGCGCCATCGCGGGTATGCTCGTGGGCGGCATCACCGCATTCGTGTGGAAGTTCTACCTCTCCGGATTCTCCGCCGAAATCTTCCAGATTTACGAACTCGTGCCCGGTTTCGTTCTCTCCTTCGCCACCATCGTCATCGTGAGCCTTTGCACCAAGGCCCCGAGCAAAGAGATTCAGGAGGAGTTTGACGCTGTTGAGCATACTCGCTTGAGCGACATGAAGCTGTAAGCGACAACGCAAATTCAGCCCCATTATAAAAGACTCGTTCAAATAATGAACGAGCCTTTTTCATTTCAGAAAACATTCAAAAACTAAAAGCCTTTCTGGGCAATGCAACGTACTGTTTTGTATCTATCGTACGGAGCGTCCACAGTACAATAGTATTTCTGATCAAAATCATTTACTTCAACATACCACGTTTGGTAACTAGTGTTTCTTTCTAACCACAGGGATGCTCCTTGAGAAGACATTGTCCCTCGCGACAATCCCAAACCTTGATACTGTTTATAATCGTCATCCTCTGTAAGATATGTTATATTCGATGATTTAACAAGCGAAAAACCATACGGGTCGGTAAGTTCAGAAGCTTTGATCCAAGACTCTTTAGATGATTTTAAGACATTCAAGGTCGTATCACCCGTAAACTCAACTAATTCCGCAATATCATCTCGCGTTGGATTAATCCATCCCTCCGGGCAAGGATTACCGGCAAGATAATAAGCCCCCTTCTTAAGCGAATCTCCACTGAAGAGATTTGCTCCCGACAAAGAATCACTGCCATCTGTATATACCAGATTTTGCGCCATCCATAATTGGTTTCCGATACGAACTGTTTTATAGACTTTATTGTCTCTCTTGTCCAAAAACTCGCCATAGTTAACATTCGGATTCAAATACTCTGTCGAAACACATTTATAGACATTGCAATCATAGGATCCCGCAGGAGCTTCCCCATAAGCATATAAATTGCCATCTACATTTACGAGTCTTCTCCAAGTCCAGTATTCTTTATAGGATTGGCAGCTTAGCCATGTAGAATCTTTGTCCACATAGGCAATCTTACCATCAAGTTCTTCCGAACACGTTATCAAATCATGCTTTGATTCCGCACGATAATCAACGGATGTCGATTTTAAACTAGACTGAGACGCAGACGGAGACGAATCATCGCCACACGCCATCAACATCATAACAGAAACGGAAAGTATCAAAAACTTGTTCATTTGTTCCTCCTTATACGCATTACAAATATAAAAAAGGAAAACCGCCGTTTGGGCAGTTTTCTTAAAAGACCTTTGTATAACCTTATTACCTAGCGATCACACAGGCCATTTCACAAGGCTGGTATGATTAGTCGTCGTATTCCGGCGCATCGAACGAGGTCGGAATGTGCGGCGTATCCGGGTCGTTATGAATGAACGAGAAACCGCTGAGCTTGCCCGTTTCACGGTCAACCGGTCCAGTCTGCAGCTGGCCGTATATGGCGGTAGTTATGCTGCTCGCATTCAGGAACGTATTGTTGTCGATTACCATGTAGTAGCCGTAAATTTCCCAAGTACCCGTCTTGCGTTCGACAGTCTTTGTACCTTCGCGAGCTTCCAATTTCGATGTTCCGTCAGCCGTCAAGGTAAACGTCCAATCTAAGCCATCTTTCTTTGCGACCCATTCGCCGACAAAATCCTCGGCCTTCTCGTATTCGTACTCGATTCCTTCAACCGTACAGTTCAAAGTTCCACCCGAGATTTTGGTGATGGTGTTGTCGGTGCCCACAGAATGATTAAACAACGTACGGACTTCTCCCACATAGTAGAACGGGATCATCAACAGGGTGCTGCGCTGGATATCGTAGCGGCCCGCATGCCAGTTCACCACCTTGTCGCCGACCGAATTTTCATAGATATACGAGCCATCGAAGAACCTATAAACCCTCGTGGTATCACCATCGGCACATTCATAGATTTTATTCTTGATCGAATCCGCCTTGGAGACCTTGCCCTTCTGAACAGCGACGCTAGCCTTTACCGCTTCGCTATATTCCGAGCCGTCCACGGAGTAAAGGACAGTACTGTCTTTATCAACCACGAACGAAATTTTGAAACCGGCTTTTCTCTTTTCCAAAATCTTGCTGACGGCATCAGTTTTGACATACTCCATACCGGTATTGAGAGTATCAAAGCTCACCACGCCACCTGCAAAATCCGTATAGGTGACCACCCACAATTCGTCCGGAATGCGGAGGGCAAAAACGCCCTGCTTGCTGCCAGTCGACAGGTAGACAGTATGGTCAAACAGCTTGAGTTCATAGTTCTTCTGTAAATCGGTGAGTTTCGCGATGCGGGTGCCTTCCGGAAGCACTATCGAAGATGAAGACTTCGGAGATTCGCTCGAAGAGGACTTGTCTTTACTTACGCTCGATGACGACTTGGAATCTTCCTTAACAGAAGACGAGGAATTGTCGGAAGACCTTTCGCTAGACGAAGACTTGGCATCGCCCTTTTCGGAAGAAGAAGAGTCACCGCCTTTTTCCACGGAGGAAGAGGATTCTTCAGCAGAAGGGTCCGCAGAAGTGGAAGAGCTGTCGTCACCGCATGCTGCGAACAGCAATGCGGAAGAAATCAAAAAGGGAAGAATTTTCTTGCATTTCATGCGCCCAAATATAGATTTACTTTATTTGGAGCAACTTGACTGCAAGAGGTTTACCCGTAGAATTGAGCAGTTTTGCCACGTAGCGGCCGGCGGGGAGCGACTCGAGCGAAACGGAGGCGTTGCCATGAACCGATTCCGTGAGGAGCGTCTTGCCGTTTACGGCGAATAGCGAGAGCGTTCCGCCCATCGGCGCCGTCACGTGAAGCGTGCGTTTTTCCTGCTGCAGGCGCGGCGACACCGGCTGGGCAACCTGCCTGTTCTTCAGCACAATTTCGGTACCTTCGGGCGCACCCACGATAAGCCCGCGGCCCACCGTACTCATGTACACCACGCCAAAGGTATTCATGTCGCCCTGGACGAAGTTTCCGTTGCCCGGACCGCCGAACTGGTGCATGTCATCGTTCACACGTTCGAAAGTCTTGCACTTGTCGGTACTGCGGTAGATGCCGATCGGTTCTCCTTCCTTCGAGGCTCCCCAGATAAAGACCGTCTCGTAGTCGGCGCCATCTTTCGCCTTGCCGATACCTACGGCGATTGCCGTCGATGCCCCTTCGCAGTGATTCCAGCTCTTGCCGCCATCTTCGGTGTATGCAAGGCCGTATTCGGTAAAGCCCTTGGGCTGCCACACCTGCGACTGGTCCATCGGAACCCACAGGTGACCTTCCCTACCCGGCACCGTGCGGATAAGTCCACCGCCGTTGTAGTATTCGCCCGCGCTTTCGTTCTGGAGTCTAGCCTCGGAGGCGACAAAATTCTTGCCGGCGTCGGTCGACTTGTAGAGCGTGCCCATGGCACCCATCACGTAGAACACGGCCGGATTCACAGGGTCTGCGACAATGCGGGAATAGTTCGTCTGCGTGCCAGTCTCTACCGAAGTCCAGGTGGCGCCGTTATCGTCGGTGCGGTAGACGGTTGCGCCCTGGTCGGGCCTGTGAAGCATCACCTTGCCGTCGGCAGAGAGCACCACCAATCCCTTCGGGCCCTTGAGCGTCGTCTTCACGCTGTCCCAAGTTTGCCCCATGTCCTCGGAGCGATACATCACATTGAAATTCTGCGAGTCATACTGGCCGTACACGGTAATCACGCCCGTACGCACCAGCGAACCGCTAAGCGGCGCAAACGCCATGCTCTCGGTAGTGCCAATCGTCGGCGTATGGCGCTTGGCGCTCGCATTGATATCCGTATAGACGGCACCGTCGTAGTCACCGATGGCCGTTACCAGCGGGCCACCCGGAATACTCACGATATCGAGCGGGACAGTCTCCTCGATGCCGCGGGACTGGAACTTCCACACAGGGACCTTCGCAGTGATATCGTCCGTCATGAAGATGCCGTTACCGCTCGTGACCCAGGCCTGCTTGTTGTTGAACGGGTTGATTTCGAGCGAGCCCGCCCAGTGGATGGCATTGCCCGGAATCCAGTCCGTACCGTTCGCGTCGATGTTGACGCCGTCGCCGTAATGCTGTCCGTGAACCCATGTTTTGCCGCCGTCCGTCGTCGTGTAGATGCGGTCGCCGTAGTTGTCGCGTTCGTTGCCCGCCGCATCCTTCGCGAGGTGGCGGCCGGTGTACTTGCCGAGCGTAGAAATCACGATGTGGTTCTTGTCCTTCGGGTCAATCGCGACACCGCCGTAGGAACTCTTGTCTTTTTCGTAGGTGGTGGGGCTCTGCTCGTGCGTCACTGAATCGCTCGGGGTGAGATCGGTCCAGGTGCCACCCGCAATGTTGTACTTGTAGAAGGCTCCGCTGTTAATGCTATGCGGGCCCGGGCCGTCGGCAAAAGTGATGAACATGTCGCCATCGACAATCTTCGCGCGGTGGGGCATCAGGCCGGTAGGTACTCCCGAAACAGTCTTCCACGTAGCACCGCCGTCGTTACTCACCTGCAGGTTGTCTTTCGTGTCAGAAATACCGATATAGATTGTCTTGGTCGAGCCGTCGGCGTTCTTGCCCTGCGCCTCGTCAAACATCACGAAGCTGATGCCGTTCACGCCATTCAAGCTAGATTCCGTGGCGGTCGAGAGCGCGACCTTGTAGGCGCTCGTCCACGTCTTGCCGTAGTCGGTACTCTTGTAGAGGCCCTTCGTGCGGCTCCCGCAGAAGATAATGTTCGGCATGTTCGGGTCCACCGCGAGCTTTTCGCCGGTCTGGCGGCCCATGCCGTTGCCGTGGGCGAGCATTTCCACGTAGCTCGTGTCCCAGGTGGCACCGTAGTCTTCGCTGCGGAGCACAGCGGTACGGCCCTGGCTAAAGTATCCCGTACCCGCGAGCACATAGATGCGCTTCGGGTCCGTCGGGTCGAGCGCGAACGCCTCGGTACCGTACAGGCCCTTGTCGTTCTCCGAGATCCAGTCCATCAGCGGAATCCAGACCTTGTTCGTAAAATCAAAACGATAGATACCGCCCACGTCGGTGCGGGCGTAGAGCAAGTTTTCGGCCTTGGGGTGGAAAATCACCGCCGACACGAATCCGCCACCGTCGAAGCGGACATTGCCCCAGTTATAGTTCTCGGCCTGAGCGGGCGCCAATAGCAGAGCAACTGCCAAAATTCCAAACATCACCATTCTATTAAGCATAACATCTCCATGGATATCCTCCCAAAAAATAATCCTCTTCACAGAAATCAAGACCTTTTTTCAGAGGGTGCCGGAAATAAACGTTTATGCAAACACAACAGCGCCAAAAGCACAAAAAAAGCCCCCGATAAGGGGCTTTTTTTGCTTTTTAGAGCGGGAAAAGGGTTTCGAACCCTCGACATCGACCTTGGGAAGGTCGCGCTCTACCAACTGAGCTACTCCCGCGAGTTGTTCCAAATGTAATAAAATAATCCCCCTTGTAAAGGCCCGTTTTCCCGCTTTTTCTATCATTGGGACATGTTCCGCAAGATTACTACAGTCATCTCGCTCGCCTTTATCCTGATTGCAGCGACAACCTCTTTTGCCGACGACCGTTCCATGTGGCAAAAGTTCAAGGACTTTTTCTCCCCCTCGCCAACCGTTGTCGGCGATGGTCCGGAGTACGACGAACTTCGCGAACTGGACAAGAAAATCGGAACGCTCGAAGGCAAGTATTCCCGCGAACGCCGCGCCAACAACAAGAAGTACATCCGCGAAGAACTCGACAAACTTAAGCTGAAGCGCGAAAAGCTCGCCAAGCAAATCGAAGAGAAAGAGAAGGCCGCCAAGAACGCGCCCAAGTCGTCTGCGACCGTTTCGTCAAGCTCCAAGACAGCCGACGCCTCCGCAAAGCAGGCCACAACGGCATGCGCCCACGACACCGTATTCGTTCACGATACGGTTACGGTCCACGACACGCTCTATGTGATTGTCTCGGGCAAGCCCGGCGAGCAACAGGCACCCGCGGCTGCGCCCACCGATTCTGCAGCCAAACCCGCCGCGGATTCCGCTACGGTTCCAGGTAATAAGTAGGCCTTATACCCAGCAGTTTCTCGTCGGCATCCAATTCTGCTGCCGGCTCGTTGCGCCCCACAACAAGCGCACTGTCAAAACCCGCGACATACGCCCCGTACACGTCGGTCCCAAGCGTATCGCCAATCATAATCGCCTTCGCACCCGCGGGTAAGCTCGCGCGGACCTTCTGCCAAATGTCGGGAAAAGGCTTGCCGAAGTATTCCGCCGCACAGCCGGACTCCCGACGTAGGCGTTCGCAGAGTTCTCCCGAGACAGGCGCGCGAGTCCCGTCAATACGCGGGGCCCAAGCATCGGGATTCAGCACCAGCAATAGCGCCCCTGGCCGGCGCAAGATAGTTAACGCCTGCGCGTACATCTCGTCCGTCGCCGTCGAAGAAGAAATCGCCACCACGGGCGAAACCGGATTCTCGACCGCCGCAATCCCGTTCCGAGCAAGGACATTCACGCCCGTCGCACGGCCAATGTAATAGACTTCGCTTAAACCATCGCGCGGTTTAAGCAGGCTCCCAGAAGAAATCGTTTCCTCGACAGTAAAATCGAACCCGCGAGCATCCGCCTCGTCGGCGAGAGCCTGGTCCAGATTCGATGCCGCATTCGTGACCAGGCGGATTGCCTTGCCCCTGCGCCGCAGTTCGGCGAACCACTCCTTCGCACCCGGGTACACGAAACTCCCGCGGTTATAGAGCGTGCCGTAACCGTCGAAACAGAACGCGTCGTAGCGGTCGATAATGTCAGAGAGATGCACCCGGGCAGGCTCACCGTCGGGGCATGTACGTCCCGAAAACGCGCCCGTTTTTTCGACAAGCGCGCGGTACCGCCCGTAAATTTCGAGTTCGAGAGTTTCCATCGGCAGGCGAAATACGCTAGGCTTCGCTGCTCAAAATGCCGTAATCGCGACCTTCGATGGGGATTACCAGCTGCAGCTTGGAAAGCGTCTTGATGTGCTTCTCGAATACGGCCTTGAAATCTTCGCCCAAGACTTCTTCTTCGTCGTGGTCCAGGTTGTACGAGATGTAGCTGCCGTCTGCAAAAATCGAGATGCAGCAGTCCCACGTGATATCGCCTTCCTCAACTTCCTGGTCGTCGTCGCGGTCCTGGCTTTCGAGCATCAGGAGCGGGCGCGGTGCAGGAATCGCCTCGGCATGGCCGTTTTCGTAAATAAAGTAATTGCGGCTGATGAGTTCGTGTTCCAAGGCCATGGTGCTCGGGGTACGCTCGAACTCGTTGCGCAGGCGACGGATGTTTCCGAGGTCGTCCTCGTAGGGGTCCTCGAAATCCTTCGGCAGCACAATCTGGTAATAGTCGAACTGCTTTCCGCTCGCCGCATAGGTGTCTTGCCAAGACTGCGGCGGTTCGGGGCGCATCGTCAAGAAGTCCTCGAAAGAATCGAGAATGTCCGAAAGGCGGGACTGCCATTCTTCGCCCTTCTGGGCCTGGATCAGTTCCATAAAGTTTTTCAGGCGTTCTTCTCCCGGGATGGAGGAGAGTTCCTCGCCCGGCACGCCACTCATGTCAAAATCCTGCATACTACCATTCCTCCACGCTCTTTACGGTCAGGCTCATCGCGATGTCCTTCTCGTAGTACGCGGGTTCGTTAATGAAGATGGGCCAAACGCTCTCGCGACCGTCCGCCTCACCTTCGTACAAAATGTCCTTGCCGTCGAAGGTGCGGAACACCTTGTCGCCTTTTTTCAGTTCGCGATAGTCAGCCCCAAGCAAATCCGGGTAGATCATCGCCTCGATGGGGGCGCCAGCCCAAGCCTTCGGGTAACCGAGGTCACGCAACTGCGTATAGACATCCACCTGGATGGGGGCACGCTTCTGCAGTTCCCCGCGGTTCCATTCGTCCGCAAGTTCCAGGTAGCGCTTCACTAGCTTTTCCGCCTGTTCAAACAGTCGGGCATCCAGCGTGCCGTGCTGCTGCGGGCCAATTTCAATGCACACGTCCGCCTTCGCGACCGTGCCGAAGTACGGCGATGCGGAACGTTCTTCCGGCTGGTAGTAAATCCATGCATCGTCGAATTCCTGCGTCAGCACGGCGGAAGCCTTCATCGTGAACGGGTCTCGCGCCGAAAGAATCAGGCAAAGCCCCATATTCGAACCCGTATTGTGCACGTCGAGCAACAGGTCGGTCTTGGTATTCGCACCCTTCGGGCCGTAAATGCGGTTCAATTCGCGCGCACGCCTAAACTCGTACTGTTGCGGTTCAAGAGATGCGTCGAGACAGACCTGCGAAAAGGATCGGTTCAAATCAAAGTCGCGGTAACGCCGGTTGAGCCGCATGGCCTCCGGGTTCGCAAGCACCAGCGAAACTTCTGCACTGGGGCAACATGCGCCGTAGCACTCAGGGCACGCCATCCACTTCTCGACCAAGCGAACCCCCGTCCGCTCGTTCCCGTGCGTCCCGCCAGCAACGACTATGGAATTAATCAAACTCATAACATGCATTATAGAAAAATGCCGCCACCGAGATTCGCAAAATAAAAAAAGTGACCGCCGCAATCGCGACAGCCACCGATAAAAAACCGATTCCCTGATTACTTCACAAAGACATTTATAGTGCGCATCTGGGACTTGCTTGCAATGCGAACCATGTAGGTTCCCTGCGGCAGTGACGCGAAGCTATAGCTCTTGGCGCCCACGACCTGATTGTCAAAGGATTTCACCAAATGGCCAATCATGTCGAACACCTGCACGTGAACCATCGAAAGGCTCGGCTGCACAACCGTAAGTTCGTTGTTCGCAAAGCCGAACTTGAAACCGTTCTGTGCCGAGGCAACAATCGCCTCCGACTTCGGCTCGATTTTCTTCGCCTTGAACTTGGCCGTATAGGTCGCGTTCTTCGTCACGTCGGCAACCTTTGCATCCCAGCCATCGAAGGTGAACGTAGAGTCCTTGGTATCCTTCTTGGTCGCTTCCGGAATCTTGATCTTGTCGGCCTTGGTTCCGTACTCGTAGTAGGCGGAATCCAGAATCTTGCCCTCAGACACGAACTTCACGAGGTACTTGTTCACCGTGCTGTCGAATACCGCCGTGTAGGTGGCAGCACCCGTCACGTCGGCCAACTTCTTGTCCCAGGCCTTGAAGGTGTAGGTGTACTTGTCCGTAGCGGCCTTCTTGGTTTCGGGCTTCTTGAGGCTATCGGCCTTCGTGCCGTAGGCGTACAGTGCAGAATCAACTTTGCCTTCGACGACGAACTTCACGAGGTACTTGTTCAACGTGCTATCGAACAAGGCCGTGTAGGTGGCAGCTCCCGTCACGTCGGCCAACTTTTTGTCCCAGGCCTTGAAGGTGTAGGTATACTGGGCTGTGGAGGCTTTCTTGGTTTCGGGGACCTTGAGGCTATCGGCTTTTGTGCCGTAGGCGTACTGGGCAGAATCAGCCTTGCCTTCGACGACGAATTTTACGAAGTACTTGTTCAACGTGCTGTCGAACAGCGCCGTATAGGCGGTAGCTTCCGTCACCTCGACAAAATCCCTGTCCCAAGCATCGAACGTGTAGGTATACTTGTCCGTAGCGGGCTTGACCGGAGTCCCGTCGTATGCAGGAACAGAACCGTACGCCCATTCTGCCGAAGCCAGGGTATCGATGCCGTCGAGGAAGGTTACCGTGTACGTGCGGAGCGTGCTGTCCCACACCACCTGGTAAGTGGCGTCCTCGGTCGCAGCGACAATTTCCGGAGTAAACATTCCCGTGAAAGTAAAGCGGTGCGATACCGTGGGTTCTATGTTCTTCGCGTACCTATTACAGAGGTGGCACTTCGGCACATCACCTTCGGAAACAATCAATTCTTCAATCACGTTTTCGCCGTCAACAAAGGTGATGGTGTAAACCGGAAGGTTGACGCAGCTGACGTTGTCGATTTCGAGGGAGCCTTCGTTCCCGATTTCATCCTGGATGTCCCAGTCAAAAGCCTCGACACGCTTCATCGCATCCGTGAGGTTCACGGCCTTGCCCCAGCCGTTCTGCTGCTTCAACTGCGTTGCAACGGGAATCACTTCGGTCTTCCAGACTTCACTTTCCGCCACACTCGTCATGTGATAGTTGCCGCCCACATCGTAACTCGAGCGAACCCTGAAGCTATGCGCGGCCCCCCTGTAATCATACTTGATGACCTCGCATGTCGAAAGGTCGCGGGCACTCACGTCGTACACGCTCATCACGGCACGTGCATACGGGGTTTCAGTAGAATCCTGTTTCAGCAGATATGTCAACTTTGCCGCATTGGACGAATCGTCTGCAGAGGGGCCATACGAAACTTCGAACTTGCCGCCAGTGCCCACGGCGCCATCCAGCGAGAACTTGCCGTTCCATTCGTTCACGCATTCTTCACCATCCGCGCAATTTTCGAAATCTTCGACAAGAACCGTTTCGCCTTCCTCCATCTTGTAAATGAGCGAGCTGTCGAACACCGCGTGGTACGAGGTATCCGCCGTCGCCGCGGCAAAAGGCCTGTCCCAACCCTTGAAGTAGTAAGCGAAGCTATCGCTAGGCGCCTTCACAGGAGTTGCTCCGGGATAGGTGACCATTTCGCCTTCGGGGAGTATCGTCGTCTTTACGAGGCGGCTGCCACTGTAGAACGCAATAAGGTGTCCATCCGGCCTGATGCACTTCAAGTTGTCGATGTAGAGGTGTTCGCCCGTAAACTCGTCCTCGATATTCCAGCGAACACGAATGACTGTGCTTGCATCCAGGTGATTGGATCCCCAGCCATAACGGTCCTTCAGATCGCTCGGCTTCACATGGGCAACGGTAAGCGAATCGCTTGCCGGTATCGGCCTATTTATGTCGCTGTAGTGCATATGGTCATCGTCATCTCCGTCGGAGGTTAGAACGAACTGGTGGGCGGCACCCTTATATTCATAGGTATACTCCGTACACGCACCTACGACACCTACGGGGTAAAGCACGGTAATGCCAATATTGTTTGTGCGGCCAAAGAAACCAATGCCATAATCGGTTCCTTCCACGGCGTTCGAAGTGTCTATGGAAACGAACCTCGTCACGGTGATTACGCTGTCCACTTTAACGATACTGTCTACCTCGACAACGCTGCCTGTCGAATCCTCGCTGTTGACCTTGATGACATGGTCCACTTTGATAACGCTGTCCGCAGTGACAGTCTGCAAAAAGATGCTTTCGTTTTCGTTAGCAATCGTACCCGCCACTTTATCCCAGGTATGGAAGTAATAACCTACCCCGTTTTCCGACGGCTTAACCGTATTGAAATCACTTAACAGGACTTCTTTTGTCATGCCGACCGTGGCCGCAAGTCCAATAATTATGGCTGGGTACATGAGTTTATGCTTCATAATAGGCATCTCCGGATTTGGGGGTTGGAAATTTAGAGATACCAAACATCTATACAGCCGGGGGAAAAGATAGTAATAAACACCATCTAACTTTTTCTAAATTTGCCTGCATGAATCTGGATTTCAACCGCAGGCTTTCCATTGCGCCGATGCTCGACTGCACCGACCGTCACGAGCGCTATTTTTTGCGGCTGATTTCCAAGCACATTCTGCTCTACAGCGAAATGGTGGTAGCCAGCGGACTTTTGCATTGCGAAAACACCGACATGTTCCTCGGGCACGAGCCTTTCGAACAGCCCGCCGTATTACAGCTGGGCGGCAGCAACCCCGCAGACCTCGCGCGGGCATCCAAGCTGGTGGAAGCGGCGGGCTTCAAAGAAGTGAACCTGAACTGCGGATGCCCTTCGGACCGCGTGCAGAACGGCAACTTCGGTGCATGCCTCATGAAGAGCAAGAACCTCGTGGCCGACTGCTTCAAGGCGATGCAAGACGCGGTAAGCATTCCCGTGTCCATCAAGTGCCGCATCGGAGTCGACGAGTTCGACAGCTGGGAATTCTTCACCGATTTTGTACAAACTATCCGCGATGCGGGCTGCCGGATTTTCATTGTGCATGCCCGCAAGGCGTGGCTCCAGGGTTTAAGCCCCAAGGAGAACCGCGAGGTCCCGCCGCTGCACTACGATTTCGTGCACCGCCTCAAGGCGGAGATGCCGGACCTGAACATCAGCATCAACGGCGGCATCAAGACGCTCGACCAGGTGGAAGAGCAACTGCAGGACCTGGACGGCGTGATGGTCGGGCGCGAAGCGTACGAGAACCCGTGGTTCCTGCACGACGCAGACGAACGTATTTTCAATGACACACGGCCCGAAAGCGACGACCCTGCAAAGATCGTCGCAGGAGAATGCCGCCCCGCCACCCGGAAAGCCCTGCTAGAGGCCTACCTCCCCTACGTGGAGAAGCAGACCGCCGCCGGATGTCCGGCCACGATCCTCGTGAAGCACCTCTACGGGCTGTTCGCCGGGCTCCCCGGAGCACGCAAGTTCCGCCAGATGCTCAGTAACGAGTCCCCCAAGGCGAGGGGCAGGGGCGAAGCCGTCGCCCTCATCCGGAGCGCGATGGACCAGGTTCGCGAATAATCCCCAAAAAAACGCAAAAAAAGCGCCATCCTCGTCCCCAAGTCACCCCAAAATCTGCCAAAACCCCTTGACAAGAGTCATAAAAATTGCTCTATTTGGGGGCACATTTTTAAGTTTAACCCTTAACGGAGAAACAACATGCCTTGCGGAAAGAAAAGAAAGCGCAGGAAGATTGCGACTCACAAGCGTAAGAAGCGCCGCCGTCGTGACCGTCACAAAAAGAAACTTCGCTAATATCCGTTAGCATCCTATTGTGATTTCCTGTTAAAGACGGAGTGTAAAAGCTCCGTTTTTTACTTTTTTTGTTTTTTAGGGCTTGCCCAAAGGAATCAAAGATGATCGATCGCAACAAGCACTTCCTTCGCCTGATGGACTGGAGCGAAGAAAAAATCCTCGAAACCGTCGAGATTGCCTCGCGCCTCAAGAAAGAGGTCCACGCCGGCAAGGTTTCCGACCGTCTGCACGGCCAGAACATCGCCATGTTCTTCGAGAAGCCCTCGCTGCGAACCATCACCACGTTCCAGGTGGGCATGAACCAGTTGGGCGGCCATGCCGTGCTGCTCGCACCGGATTCCATCGGTCTCGGCAAGCGTGAAAGCGTCAAGGACGTGGCCCGCTGCCTTTCCCGCTGGGTGAACGCCATCGTGGTCCGCTGCTTCAAGCAGCAGTTGGTGGAAGAACTCGCCGAATTCGGTAGCGTGCCTATAGTGAACGCCCTGACCGACGACTATCACCCGTGCCAGGCCATCGCCTTCGCGCAGATGATCAGCGAAAACCTCGGCGGCTTCAAGAATGCCGATGGCAAGCCGAAGACTGTCGCCTTCATCGGTGACGGCAACAACGTGGCAAACTCCTTCCTCGCGCTCGCCTCCAAGGTGGGCATGAACTTCACGCTCGCCTGCCCCAAGGGTTTCGAGCAGCCGAAGAACGTGGTGGAAGAAGCCGCCGCCGGCCTCAAGAAGCACGGCTGCCAGTACCGCGTGTTCAACGACCCGAAGGATGCCGTCAAGGACGCCGACATCCTCTATAGTGACGTCTGGGTGAGCATGGGCCAGGAAGGCGAAAAGGCCGAAAAGCAGAGCCACTTCCTCCCGTTCCAGATCAACGACGAACTCTTGAAGCTCGCTCCGGCACACTGCAAGGTGAGCCACTGCCTGCCTGCACACCGCGGCGAAGAAATCACGGACTCCGTGATGGACAACCTCGACGTGAACATGAGCTTCGAAGAAGCGGAGAATAGGCTTCACGCGCATAAAGCCGTTCTCTGGCAAGTAATGACGCCGTTTAACGCCTAAACTGCGCCACACAAAAAAATTAAAAGTCCCGCCAATCGGCGGGATTTCTTTTTTTAAAGATCCCCGCCTACGCGGGGATGACATATTCCTTCGCGGGGATGACATCATCAAATTTCGCGAACAGGCTTCTTTATTTCTCGATAAAGTCGCTGGGCTTGACGCCGTAGAACACGACATCGTCTATCCAGAATTCAGTCTCGTCGTAGGAGGCTATCGAGATGGTCGTCACCGCCTTGCTGATGACATCCCAGCCGAGATTGCCGTACATGT
>JAEEGJ010004089.1_pt1 | contig 51304 bp, 38 predicted proteins | sample 8958761 | NCBI WGS metagenome assembly JAEEGJ01 (sample SAMN16246546, study PRJNA631951) | gut metagenome | biome: gut microbiome; feature: rumen; material: RS-attached | host: Bos | place: Iran: Karaj | collected 2018-10
GGGCAGGACAAGCATTTCATGGAGGAATTGTACAAGCTGATGGAGGAAGAACTCTCGAACTCCGAACTCGACGTGACGCGCATCACGAAACTGCTGCTCATCTCACGCACCAAACTCTACTACAAGATCAAGGGTCTGACGGGCGAGACACCTTCAAACTTCTTCCGCACCTACAAACTCAACCGCGCGGCAGAACTGCTGAAAAGCGGCAAATACACCATTTCGGAGATTGCAGACAAGTGCGGCTTCAGCACACAAAGCCACTTCTCCGTCGTCTTTAAGAAACAGTTTGGCGTTACCCCCAGCGAATATAAGGGATAACGCCTGCGCCTGCAGAAAGTTTACTTGCGCTGAATGGAAGCCTTCTTACGCTGGTCGTGATCGAGGATGATCTTGCGCATGCGCATCGACTTGGGAGTGACCTCGACGAGTTCGTCCTGCTTGATATATTCGAGGCATTCCTCCAGCGACATCACGGTCTTCGGGATGATGCGAGCCTTCTCGTCAGTACCCGAGGCGCGGACATTGGTCAGCTGCTTGGCCTTGCAGACATTCACCACGAGATCGTTGTCGTGAACATGCTCACCGACGACCTGTCCGGCATAGACGTCCTCACCGGGATCGATGAAGAACTTGCCGCGATCCTGCAGCTTGTCGATGGCATAGGCAAAGGCATTACCAGTATCCATTGAGATCATCGAACCGTTCACACGACGCTCTAACTCACCCTTATAGGGCTGATACTCCTTGAAGCGATGGGCCATGATGGCCTCACCCTGACTGGCCGTGAGCACATTGGTACGCAGACCGATGATGCCGCGCGAGGGAATATCGAATTCGATATTCACCCGCTCGCCCTGATTATCCATCGAGGTCATCTCGCCCTTACGACGGGTGACCATGTCGATCATCTTCGAGGCGAACTCCTCAGGCACGTTGATGGTCAGTTCCTCAATGGGTTCGCATTTCTGTCCGTCGATTTCCTTATAGATCACTTGTGGCTGTCCCACCTGCAGCTCATAGCCCTCACGGCGCATGGTCTCGACCAGCACGGAGAGATGGAGCACGCCTCGGCCCGAGACCACCCACTTATCGGTAGAGTCCTCGAAAGGCTCCACCTTCAAGGCGAGGTTCTTCTCAAGCTCCTTCTCCAGACGGTCGTTGATATGGCGGGAAGTCACAAATTTACCCTCCTTGCCGAAGAAAGGCGAGTCGTTGATGGTGAAGAGCATCGACATCGTAGGCTCGTCGATGGCAATGGGCGCCAACGGCTCGGGCTGCTCGAGGTCGCAGATGGTGTCGCCAATCTCAAACTTCTCGAGTCCGATGACGGCACAGATGTCGCCGCAGTCCACCTGGTCGGTACGATGGTGACCCATGCCGTCGAAGGTGTGCAGCTCCTTGATCTTGGTCTTCTCCAGCGAACCGTCGCGATGGGCGATGGTGACGGGCATGCCGTCGCGGAGGATGCCACGATGCACACGTCCCACGGCGATGCGGCCAGTGTAGCTGCTGTAGTCGAGCGAGGTGATGAGCATCTGCGGTGTGCCTTCTATCTGCTGAGGAGCGGGGATGACCTCCACGATTTTGTCGAGCAGGTAGGTGATATTGTCGGTGGGCTTGCTCCAGTCTTCACCCATCCATCCGTTCTTGGCCGAGCCATAGACGACGGGGAAGTCGAGCTGGTCTTCAGTGGCATTGAGTGAGAACATCAGGTCGAACACCATCTCATAGACCTCCTCAGGGCGGCAGTTGGGCTTGTCGACCTTGTTCACCACCACGATAGGCTTCAAACCTATCTGCAGCGCCTTCTGCAGCACGAAGCGCGTCTGGGGCATCGGCCCCTCGAAGGCATCGACCAGCAGCAGACAGCCGTCGGCCATATTCAGCACGCGCTCCACCTCACCGCCGAAGTCGGAGTGGCCCGGAGTGTCGATGATATTGATTTTAGTGCCTTTCCAGTTGATACTCACATTCTTAGAGAGGATGGTGATGCCTCGCTCGCGCTCCAGGTCGTTAGCGTCCAACACCTGGCTCGACAGGTTCTGTCCCTCACGGAACAGGTTGCCTGCCAGCATCATCTTGTCCACGAGCGTCGTCTTGCCGTGGTCTACGTGTGCAATAATTGCAATGTTTCTGATATCCTGCATATTCCTATTTTACGTAAAATCGGGTGCAAAGGTACGAATAAGTGAGCACAAAACCAAATCTATTTGAGCATTTTCGAGCGTGAGAACCTTCAATTTCTAATTAAAGGTACTAATTTCCTGCGAAATATTTGTTTGTTTCGCAATTTATTTGTAATTTTGCAGCCGCATTTGACGATGTACCCCATGGATGATGACTATGGCAGGCATCTGAAAGATGTATAACATTAACAATTAAATCATCAAAACAATGTATTTAGATTCAGCAAAGAAGACTGAGATCTTCGGCCAGTATGGCAAGGACGCCAAGGACACTGGTTCAGTAGAGAGCCAGGTTGCTCTGTTCACCTATCGTATTCAGCACCTCACCGAGCACCTGAAGAAGAACCACAAGGACTTCGGCACTGCTCGTGCACTGACCAAGATGGTAGGTCGTCGCCGCAAGCTCCTGAAGTATCTCTACAACAAGGACATCAACCGCTATCGTGAACTCATCAAGGCTCTCGGCCTGCGTAAGTAATCGAAAGTCGATAAGCGAACCCAACAGAAAGCCCCGTCATCCACTGACGGGGCTTTCTTGTTACCATAAGAATGCCGCCCTGGCTACCAGTTGTAGTCTTCCACATAACTGTCGAACGCGATGTCTTCTGTCCAGCCATTGTCGCGGAAGAGGGCGCGTATGGTTTCCTGAAGGGCAGGCGGGATGAGTCGCTTGCCGTTGCGGTATTCAAAGTAATAGGTGCGGTTGGCACACCTGATGACACCCATGCGCACCGCTGGCTCCACACATCGCGGCATGGCATCGGTAAAGGTGTGTAGCATGCCCTTGGCAAAGCGCACCTTCTGGCTATCGCGATATTGCAGACAGTGTTGTGTCGCCACCCCGTCAGACTTGAGATTGACACAACGGTAGGTGCCGACACTATCGGGCATCACGCTGCCCACCATCCACCGCAGGCAATGCTCGCGCAGCGGGCATCCCTCAGCGAAACAAACAGTATAGCCACTCTTTGCCTGGCGAATAAATAGTTCTTGATCTTTCATCATCATCTTTTTCTTATAACTTTCAACTTTCAACTCTCAACTCTCAACTCCCACTCACCCCACTCACCCAACAGGCCTGCAACCCTGATGGTGAAAGGCTTTGAGGCACGTGAGGGTAAGTGGATTTACCCTCACTTTTACCCTCACTTCTACCCTCACTTTTTTGTCTGCCTGCAAAACCATCACGCAGCCACCAATGGCACCACCTTGTAATAGGCCACATGACCGTGATCCTTGCGCTCGTAATCCATGCCGGCAAGTGCTTTCCCCAACTCTACCTTTGCCCTGAATGTCACATTGACATCGGGATACTCCACACGGATAATCTCCAGCATCTCCGTAGTGTTCAGCGACTTCACCCGCTCACCCTCCTTGGGCTTGCGGAAACAGGCATTCACCATTTCTGCAAGATCCTTCTGCTGCATGTGCCCCAGATTGAGCTGCTGGATGCGTGCCACCTCCTCATTGTTGAACCAGTAGGGAGCTTTCAGCTCGCGAATCTCATACAACACCTGCGCATACAGCTGCTCGTAGTCAATATCGCCCACATTGTCTATCAGCAGCCCCTTGGAGATGGTCAGGCAGATGTAGCGACGGCTTCCGGTGGCATCCGTCAGGGGGTGCGGATTGTTGGTGGTAGACACAAACGAAGCATAGCGCGGGCGGTCATCCTGTGCCCGTCCGAAGATGGGACGGCCGTTCACCTTGTTCTTCGACAGTGTCTGCTTCAGCGCAGCATGCTGCGAAGGGCGGATAGCCTCCAGCTCATCGAGGTTCACCAGCAGATTGTTGGTGAGCGCCATCTCCTTGTCAAACTTGTTCGACAGGTTCAGGTGGTCCAGATAGTAGCCTCGCAAGTGAGATGGCAACATACGGCGCAGGAAAGTAGTCTTGCCACATCCCTGAGCACCAATCAGCACAGGCACCACCTCGTTGCCGTGAAGTGTATCCATCTGCAGCCAATGTGCCACACACGAACGCAGCCAAACAGCCAGAAATGCCGATTGCTCCGAACTGATGCCCGGCAGGCGCGAAAACAACTGCGCCACATGGTTCTGTCCGTCCCAGCGGGGCAGGCCGTTCAGAAATTCCAGGATAGGATTGAACGCCGTCACCTCCTCCGAGTTGACATACATCGGGATGTCTGTCTTAGGACTGCACTCATCTCCCAGACCTTCGCGGAGGGCATGGATGATGATGCTGTTCAGAGCTTCCTGCGTCAGCGGGCGGTAGTCAGCATTCTCGTCACTCTTCGTCTTGAACTCCACCTTCCCGCTCAGCACATTGCGGCGCAGCAGATAGTTGTCCGCCAGAAATTGCTCGACGATGAGCATGCCTTCAATCTGAGCATTTTGGGGCAGCCCAGCAGCCACTAAGGATTTTTTGTCCATAGATCAATTTTAAGTTGTTAATAAAGAATTTAGTTGTTATACGATATTTTTTATTGGCAGGTCTTTCATGGTGTTTTCCATAGCAATCCATGACAACCATTTTCCAACTGCAAAGGTACGGATAATTTTTGCTTCTTGCAAGTTTTCCCCTCAAATTTGCTCGATTTTTTGCACCTATTTCGCTCGATTTTTGCAATTTAATTAACTGCTAATAATAAGTGGTATCATGAGCAAGAATCTCACCACAGAGACACAAAGCCTTTTTCATCATGAAAAAAGTGAGGGTGGAAGTGAGGGTAAACCCATCTACCCTCACGTGCCTCAAAGCCTTTCGTCATCGGGGTTACAGACCTGTTGGGTGAGTGGGGTGAGGGGTATTTTAAATGAGAAATGAGAAATGAGAAATGAGAAATGAGAAATGGATTTTCCGAGCAAATAGAGAGAGATTTCTCAGCGAGACACGTCGCAGCCCTCAGTCCGCAGGCTTCGTACTGCCAGTCCGACGGGCTCGGACTCTGAGTCCGCAGGGCTCGTACTGGAGGTTCGCATGGTCGTATTGTTACAACTAAAATTAGAAAGCCCGTCCACACCAACAAACTCATGCGACAATTCTGGCATCATCCTCTGCTTTTTGTCGCATATCCGGCGGGTTGTCGCAACAAGCGGCCGTGCTTTTCTGTGGATTTCTTGTTTCGCGGTGAAAAAGCCCTTATTACACTTGCTATTGTGATTATAATGATTCTATTTCATCGACGGTGAGGCCAGTGTACTTGGCTATCAAGTCTGCAGCCATGCCGTCTGCCTTCATCCTGCGGGCATTTTCTTTCTTTTCCTCTGCGCGACCTTCTGCGCGACCTTTAGCCTCGCCCTCGGCCAGCCCCTCAGCCTTCCCTTCAGCCAGTCCCTCAGCCTTCCCCTTCTTATGCGCGGTCTGCATCGTGCTGTAATAGTCCCAGTAGTCCTTCACGCTCTCTGCATACTCGCGGCGCTCCTCAGGGGTGAACTGGGCTATTTCTGCCTGGTCGAACAGGCGCTTGAAGATACGCTCCTGCAGGGCCTTGGGACGCTCCAGCAGGCGATACAGGTTGCGCAGGGCGAACATCCACTTGTCGAACATCGTCTCCAGCTCGTCCTCGCGCTTGTTGAACTTCGGCATCTCCAGATAGACGAAGGTCAGCTTGTCATAGAATATATGGTTGTCGTCAGTATCCTTCAGCTTCACCTCGTGGATGTAGCTGTCGGCAGGATATTCGTTGTTGGGGAACACGAAGTTCAGTAAGCCTATCGTATAGACTCCCTCCAAGTGGTAGTTCCATTTTCCCTTCTTGGCCTGCTCACGGATGGGAGCAGTGGCATAATAGACGCTACGGTCCTTGAAATATTCCTGTTCGGCCTTCTGCATCTCCACGATGAAACGACTGCCGTCCTTGGCCATGCAGTAGACATCGAACACGGCACGGCGGTCATCGTAGCTGTCGCCAAGCTGCTCTGCATTTAGGAACTGCACATCCTTGATTTTGCGCTTTTCGTCGTTGAACAGCGCATTCAGAAAACTGATGAGCAAGTCCTTGTTCAGCTCGGTGCCGAACAGCTTCTTGAATCCGAAGTCGGTATACGGATTGATGTATCTCTCGCGTCCCTCTATTCCCATAGTCTTGTAGTAGCAAATAAAACTCGACGGCAAAGATAGGAATATTTTTTGAAACGGCAAAGGAAATCGAGAAGAAACAGCACGGAGAGGAAATAAAACGGCGACTAAAAGCTCAAATTAAAAAGTGCTCTCAGAAAAAAGCCCCGCCAATGAGGATGGCGGGGACTTTTGTCTATGGAGACGGTACGCGCTTACTGAAGCGTGACGTGGACATTCTCCTTCTTGATGTTCTCGGCATTGGTGAAGGTGGCATCCTTCTTGGCCTTGATGACAATGTTCTTGAGGTTGATGCCCTGGATAGGCATCTCGGGCAGACCGTTGAACTCCATGGCACGACCAGCACCGTTGCAGACGACATTCTGGATGTCGATGTTGCGGAAGATGGGTGTCTCCTCCGTGACAGGGACCTTGGTGGTGTTGTCGGGATTATCGCCATCGGCCAGCATCTCTGCCACCGACTTACCACCATAATACATGTTGAAGGTGATGGCATCGGTCTTGATGTCGGTCATGGAGATGTCGCGGATAAAGATATTCTCCACAATACCGCCACGGCCACGGGTAGACTTGAAGCGCAGACCTACGTCGGTGCCCAGGAACTGGCAGCTCTTGACGAGGATGTTGCGCACACCGCCACTCATCTCAGAGCCTACCACGAAGCCACCGTGTCCTGCAAAGACGGTACAACCGTCGACCACCACATTCTCGCAGGGACGACCGCGACGACGGCCATCCTTGTCCTTGCCACTCTTGATACAGATGCCATCGTCGCCGGCATCGAACTTAGAGTTGACAATGAGGGCATTCTTGCACGACTCGAGGTCGAGGGCATCGCCATTCTGTGCATAGGCAGGATTGCGGGCCAGGACATTATCGAGGATGATATTCTCGCACATCAGCGGATGGATGTTCCAAGCAGGAGAATTCTGGAAGATGACACCCTGCAGGAGCACGTTCTTACAGTTGACCAGCGAGATCATGACAGGACGCAGGAAGCGCTTATAGCTGTTCCACTCGGCATCGCTCGAGGCACGCACCACATTCATGTCGGCATTCTTCTCGGCATTGGCATAGCCTTGCGAGGGCACCCAATAGTCGTCGCGCACCTTGACACCGCCAGGACGGGCGCAGACCTCTTTCCACTGCGAGGCCGTCATCTTCGACTTCTTGACAGGACGCCAGCACTGACCATTGCCATCAATGACCCCACGTCCGGTGATGGCGATATTCTCGCAACCATTGGCTGAGAGCGGCGACTGGCAGCGACGGGTGTCGAGACCTTCGAAGGAGGTCTTGATGATGGGATAGAGACTGTCGTCACCCGAAAAGAGGATGACGGCACCCACCTCCAAATGGAGATTGATGTTAGACTTCATCACGATAGGCCCCGTGAACCACACACCGGCGGGCACGAGCAGACGGCCACCACCCTGCTTCGAGAGGGCATCGATGGCACGGGCAAACGCATCGGTATTGAGGGCAATACCATCGCCTACGGCTCCAAAGTCCTTGAGGTTGACCTGGCGATCAGGGAACTTTGGCGCACTGACTTCAGGCATCTGGAAGGGCAGATCCTTGGTGTAGCGCTTGTAGGGATTCTCACAATTGGCACAGGGCTTGCCTTGGTCGCAAGTGTGCTTCTGGGCTGTAGCAGTCAGTGCGACGCCTAACAGCAGGAGGCAGATTAGTTTTTTCATATCAATCTCGGTTTTGTTTAAGAGTTAGTAATCTCGTTATAGGGTATCATCACAAAGTCGCGTTCACGCATCAATGGATGAGGTATCTTTAAGTCGGGCTCATCAACCGTCATCTGGTCATAGAGCAGGATGTCAATATCGATAGGCCGATCGGTGTACGCTCCACCTTTTGACTTGCTCTTGCGCCCCATCTCGCGCTCAATCTGCTGGGTTGACAGAAGAACCTCACGAGGCGTTTGGGTGGTCAGACAGAGTATGACAGCATTCATGAAACTATGGTCTGACTGAAAACCCCAGGGTTTCGTTTCGATGAATGAAGACTGCCGGACGACCCGCCCTACCCTGCTGTCTATAAGCTGGATGGCAGTCAGTAGCTGTCTCTCTCTGTCGCCAAGATTCGACCCCAAGCCCAGAAACACCTCATGCTCAGTCATCGAGAATCAGCATGGCATCACCATAACAACCAAACATATAGCCATTGGCGAGAGCCTGCTCATAGGCTTCCATCACCAAGTCGTAACCGCCAAAGGCTGCCGTAGCCATGAGCATGGTAGACTCTGACTGATAGAAGTTGGCAATCAAGCTGTTGGCCAGCCCGAAATCGTAAGGTGGAAAGATAAAGCGATTGGTCCATCCGTCAAACTCTTTCAGCATGCCATCGGTTCCTACCGCAGTCTCGCATGCTCGCATCGTGCTTACACCAACGGCACAGATGCGTCTGGAGTTCTGACGGGCCTTGTTGACCACCTGACAGGCTTCGGTTCCGACTATCATCTGCTCTGAACTCATCTTGTGCTTGGTGAGATCTTCCACTTCAATGGTGTCGAAAGCTCCTAAGCCACAATGCACCGTGATTTTAGCGAAATTAACGCCACGAATCTCAAGGCGCTTCATCAGCTCCCTGCTGAAGTGCAGTCCAGAGGCTGGAGCCGTCACGGCACCTTCATTGGCGGCATAGATGGTCTGGAAATGCTCCATATCGTCGGGGGTCACCTCACGACGATTGATGATATAGCGTGGCAGTGGGGCAGAACCCAGTGCAAAGAGCTCTCTTTTAAACTCATCGTGCGGACAATCATACAGAAAGCGCAGGGTACGTCCGCGACTGGTGGTATTATCGATGACCTCAGCTACCATTGGGCCGTCGTCCTCGAAGAAGAGCTTATTGCCTATGCGTATCTTGCGGGCTGGTTCAACCAGGACATCCCACAGTCGGAGTTCCTTATTAAGCTCGCGCAGCAGGAACACCTCGATCTTGGCATCGGTCTTCTCCTTAGTACCAAAGAGACGGGCAGGAAAAACCTTGGTATCGTTGAGTACCAAGACATCGTCCTCGTCGAAATAGTTAATAATGTCACGGAACAACAGGGGCTGATCAGTGACATTACCCTCACCATCTTTAGCAAACATATCGATAGTCTGACTCTTACGATGGAGCACCATCAGCCGGCACTCGTCGCGACGGTAGACCTTTTCTACCGTTCCATCTTCGTTCTTAAACTCCTTGTGAGGGGGATCCAGCGCCAAACGATCGTCAGGCAACTTAAATCTGAATTGTGATAGTTTCATCTATTTTATTTGCGATTTACGATTTTCTATTTTCTATTTCTTGGGTGGCAAGCCATTGAGGAAAGTCGTCGAGTGAGAGACAGTCGCTCAAGCGCACATCACCTACACGTGTGCGGCAAAGTGCGGTCAGGTAGGCACCACTCTGGAGTGCCCTCCCGATATCGCGGGCCAGTGCCCTAATATATGTACCCTTACCACATTGCACACGAATACTCATCTGCATGCGGTCGGCATCAAAGTCGGTCAGTTCTATCTCATCGATACGCACAGTCTTGGCTTTTAATTCGACGGTCTCGCCCTGACGCTTCAGCTTGTATGCCCGGTCTCCTCCTATCTTCACTGCGGAATAGGAAGGGGGAACCTGCTGAATGTCACCAACGAAACTCTCCAGGACACGCTCTATGAGGCTGCGCGTGATATGCTCCGTAGGATAGGTGGCATTGACTTCGTGCTCCATATCATAGCTGGGAGTGGTAGCACCCAGTTGCAGGGTAGCAGTGTATTCTTTCGTATCCAGCTGAAGGCGCTCTATTTCCTTGGTCTTCTTACCTGTACATAGAATGAGAACCCCTGTAGCCAGCGGGTCGAGCGTACCAGCATGCCCGACCTTGACCCTACGTACTCCCACAGCGCGCGAGAGTCGAGTCCTGACATACGCCAACGCTCCAAACGACGACATACGGTAAGGTTTGTTAATATATATGTATTCGCCTTCGATGAAATTCATTAATCAACCATTACAAGTGAGTGTCCGGACAGCAGTAATATGATGATGATGCTTCCAACAATGATACGATAGTAGCCAAAGACCTTGAAACCATATTTTGTCAAGAAGCCCACAAACCATTTCATGGCCAAGAGAGCAACAACAAACGATACCACACAGCCCAGAACCAACATCGTGATGTTATGGGAGGTTGCCCATGAGGTTTCCTCTTTCATCAGATCCAACAAGTCAAGCAGTGTGGCTCCTGCCATAGTAGGCACAGCCAGGAAGAAAGAAAACTCTGCTGCCTTCTTGCGTGTCAGCCCCTGCGTCATGCCGCCTACGATGGTTGCCATAGAGCGCGACACACCTGGAATCACCGATATACATTGGAACAAACCTATCTTAAAGGCCTTCTTCTCTGTAACGGCATTCGCGTCGCTTCCTTTGTTGAACAGCTTATCACAGAACAACATAAACACACCACCAACAATCAGCATAATGGCCACCACCTCAACACTGTCAAGCAGCCAGTCAAGCAGTCCAGACTTCTTTGCCAGAAGTCCGATAACGACAGCAGGCAACACCCCCACAAAGAGCAGCCAGTAAAATTTATACTTATGCTTGAGCCGCTGAAACAGGCTGCTGCCCGCAGGAGCTGGCGTACTGTCAAACTGGAAGAAATGTTTCCAATAGAGGCATACCACCGAAAGAATGGCACCAAACTGGATAATGAACGTAAAGGCATGGACAAAGGGATCGCCCTGAGGGATTCCCAGCAGATTCTGAGTGATAATCATGTGCCCGGTCGAAGAAACTGGAAGAAACTCTGTCAGTCCCTCAACGATCGAGATAATAATGGTTTCTATCCATGTCATTTCTCCACCTCCTTATCCTTTGGACGATACACCACTGCAAAAATCATCGATACAAATCCTATCAGGCAAACTACTGGTGCCACCTTGATACGCCGGGCACTGAAAATATCAGGATTATAGGCATTTTCTGTAGAACCGGCTCCACTCATCAGCAAGAAGCCAATGACAACCAAGGCCATACTGACAGCCAGGAAGATATAATTTATTTTGCCAAATGCTAAATCTTTTCTATCCATATTTCGTTTCATTTGTTATATCTGTGTCACACTAAATCTTATATAGTTCACCTGCTTTCATGCGCAGGAACTTGTTGACAGCCAACCATGCACACCAGCCTGTGATAACAATACCAAACAGGAAAACACTGGCAGCTGTAATAGCAAGCACCTCCCAAGTAATAATCTCCATGATACGGGGCTGTGTGTAATAGAGTCCGTAGACCAGCAGTCCCAACACCACAATAGCAAAGATGGCAGCAACAATACCTATGCCTACAGCCTGCTTAAGGAAAGGACGGCGAATGAATCCCCACGAAGCCCCAACCAGTTTCATCGTGTGGATGACAAAACGACGCGCATAAATACTTAGACGTACCGAATTGCTGATAAGGGAGAACGATACGAAGGTGAGCAACCCTGCCAAAATCAGCAGTATGACGCTGACACGACTGAGGTTTACATTGACACGATTCATGAGGTCTTCCATATAAGTCAGGTCACTGACGCGCTTATCCCGTCTGATTTCCTTGGCAATCCATTTCAGGGAGTCACGATTGGCATAGTCAGCCTTCAGTTGTATCTCCAACGTTGCCGGGAAGGGGTTGAAGCCTAAGAATTCAGTTGGATCGCTGCCCAATTCCTTCACCTGTTCGCGCTGGGCCTGTTCTTTGCTAATATAGTCAATATTCCGACTATAGGGCCGATGGTACAAATCACGGCAGAACAGTTTGGCATCATTGACGGTCACCGAGTCTTTCAGCATGACACTAACAGTCAGATTCTCTTTCATGTGGGCGGACAAGTTGTGAGCTGACAACACGAAGAATACGACCATACCCAGCAATATCAGAACCATGGTGGTGCTGATACACAATGTAACTGCCTGCATGCCACGACGGCTGCGGGGGCTTGAGGAACGATTGCTCATATTCACTTTCAGACAATTTGGTGCAAAGGTACGATTTTTTTTGGTTATACCCAAAAAAAAATGTAATTTTGCACTCGTTATGAGTACAATTATTTATCCATCACCCATTTTCGGGCCCGTTCACAGCCGCCGCTTAGGCATCTCGCTGGGCATCAACCTGCTGCCTGCAGATGGCAAGGTATGCTCGTTCGACTGCATCTATTGCGAGTGCGGATTCAATAAAGACCATCGTCCAACCCTGCCTATGCCCACTCGTGAGCAAGTGGCGGAAAAATTGGAGGACAAACTGAAAGCCATGCGTGAAGAGGGGCTGAAGCCCGACGTGCTAACCTTTGCAGGCAATGGCGAACCAACATGCCATCCCCATTTTGCAGAAATTATAGACGATACGCTCCTCTTGCGCAATCAATACTGTCCGGAAGCAAAGGTCAGCGTGCTCAGCAACTCGACGATGATACACCGCCCAGAGGTGCACGATGCCCTGATGCGCGTAGACAATAACATCCTCAAACTGGATACCGTAGATCCACAATATATAAATAAGGTAGACCGCCCGAACGGCTCCTACGATGTGGAACAGATTACCGCCCGCATGAAAGCCTTCAAAGGCCATATCATCATCCAGACCATGTTCATGCGCGGCACATGTAAGGGTGAATCGGTCGATAATACCGGAGAGGCATACGTCGGTCCCTGGCTGGAAGTTGTGAAGGCCATTCGTCCCCAACAAGTAATGGTTTACACTATTGACCGCGAGACACCTGCACAGGGTTTGTTAAAAGCCAGTCGCGAACAGCTGGATGCCATTCGCGACCGTGTGATTACAGCAGGGATTCCCTGCACTGCCAGCTACTAAGGCGGCAAATCATGTTGACGTGGATGAAGAGGAATACCAAGGTGAGGCTCCCTGACCGGCTTTCTCGCCTACCTGTCGTGCCAGTTTCATGTTACGCTCTGTCAGTCGACGGTTGATTTCTGTAAGCTTTGCTACCTTTTGCGCAAGATGCTCTTTCTCCGTATCAACCGTTTTCTCTTTCCAACGACGGTAGGCAACAGAGGCTCGCCATATGAGAACTGCCATGAAAAAGACGCCCATCACCTGCAGCATTAGGATAAGAACTCCTATCTTGTCGAGTCCGTTACTGATGCTTTCAGCCATATTGGAAAGACTCTCCAAAGGAACATCGGCAAAGACAACAGCCACACGTCTTCCAGATTTGTCCTTTATAGGCGAAGTATAGCTGCACATCACCAGATTGGCACCATTTAGCCCCATATAAGGCTCTGTCCATACGCTCATCGCTATATTGATAGGAGTGGTATACCACTCTCGCTCTGTATAGTCGAAAGGAATCAAATTGGTGAGTATCTGTTTACTTTTACCCTTATTCTTAAATTCATCAAGGGCATAGGGAGCAAACAGACGCTCACGACCTTGTTTTTCGTAATAGCCAGGAATAAAAGCAACACCAGCACCGACAATGTGAGGGTTCTGTTTGACCAGTCGGCTGACTATACCATAGTAGTCGTCAGGTCTTTCGATGGCATCCTCGGCCTCACTGATAATATTGCGGACAGCGGTCTCAACTTCAGCCTTGACCTTCACGATACGCTCACTCTGCTGCATATCGTGATTAGCTTTTTCTACTATTTCCTTTGTCACCTCCTTACGTGTCAGATAATATTGCAAGAAGGACGACAATTCAAGCACAATCGCCGCAACAATGATAAGTGCCAAATTATACTTTTTCATCCGTGTCTATTTCTTTTCTGAACTATTCCACATGGAACACTTTTCCTGCTGCTGGGTACTTATACCAATCCTTGGCAGAGTCGTCCGTGATGTCACGTGCCCAGGCAGCAAAGCGAGGATAGGCATCAGTAATCTTGGTACGCTCAGTAGGCCACGACCAGTCAGCAGGAATCACTATGGCATGAGGATCCTGTCCCTGAGTGGGGATGTTAATAAAGTAATGGTCTTGTGCATACTTAGCCTCTTCTTCCATAGGTACATCAACCCAGAGTTTGAAAGAGTTGGTTTGGAAATCAAAGCCTGCAGGCTTCGGTTTAGTGACAGTAACCGTCTTCACCGTATTACCACGACCGGTATTAGTCAGCGTACCAGCCGGAACGCCTAATACTTCATGAATCTCTTTTCCGAAGACATCCTCTTCGTTGGCAGCAAAGTACACCTTTAAATCACGTTGAGCACCAGCTGCCACCAGCGTGATATCAAGTTTCGTATTATCCGCAGCATTCTCTTTGACGCGAATGACACAGTCATTCATGTCGTAGTCGTCCATATCACGATCTTCCCATGCATAAGTCCAGACCTGAGGCTTTGCAGGCACAGGTTTGATGTCGGGAGCTGGGGGAGCGGGTACAATAGCACCGTCAACGAAGAACATCTTATCAGTAAAGGTATTGTCATCACCATCCTCGCAGGAAACGAAAGTATGTCCGTTCACCGTATAGGTGGTAACACGAATGAGTTCGTCGCTCTTATCTTTGCCATCAACCACTAAGAAAAACTCGATCTCCACATTGCCTGGCATCATTGTAGTAATGGAGGAGGAACCTTGACGGCGGTAAGGCAACGCGACTTTCTTGCAACTATACATGACGGGCTTCTGTGTGGCATCAGCCGTGTAGTAGTTGGCGGGATCGAAGTTCTCATCGACGATGAATGTGCCCAACACTGCTTTTCCTGGATCATCCAAATCGATTACGCGGTAGCCAATCTTGGTTGTCTGGTTGCCTGAACGTCCACCAATGTACGTCATTCTGACAGCACCTCCGGCAGCGGCGGTCACAATAGAGTGGCTGTTGAGTGCCTCCACCTGCGGACGGTTGTTTTTGCCCTCTGGCAGGAAGAGGTGAGCCTCATTCTGCAGGTCGGGGAAGTAAGCCAACGTCCACCCTGTATACTGCAAATCCGAACCGCCCACCTTGATGGCATTGTCAGCCATGGCGCGATTCATGCCACGAGTAGTCATCATTGGCACCTTCTCTACGGGAGTAGAGTTGCTCTCTTTTTCCGATTGGAAGGATACTGTCTTGTCCTGACCAGGAACGAAAGATACAGCCTGTCCGTCGCCATCGCTTGTTAAACAAGCTGCATAGCAGAGAGTGGTTGACATGGGGTAGCGGAACGAAAGCGTCACCGAACCACCTTGAGAAGCACCGACGCCAGCCAATTTCTCGGTTTCACCAGTATAGGGGTTAGCACTTAGTATCTGCACCTCCTTGATGTTGCTCAAATCAGCATCCACCTTGACGGTGACTTCTGCCTTGTTTGTCAACACCCAGTTCTGATTCTTATCAATAGTGATGCCTAACGTCTTCTCAGCATACTTCACACGGTCGCCGTCGTTTATCGTTGTACGATAATCAACTTCCATCTCATAGTCGGACTGTTTGTGGCAAGATGTCTGCATCAGCGCCATACTCACCAACATCATTGCTAAAAGATTCTTTTTCATACGCTATTAGTTTTTATATTATTTGGGAACCTTCATATCAAATGTGTACTCTTCACGGTCGGAATAAACATCAGGGTCTGTCTGGCGCCAGACAATGGTATAACTGCCATTATCGGGAACCCCGGCACGTTTGCCTGCCGAACGAAGAATCTCCTTGACGTTATCGGTAGCAAAGGCACGCTTGGCCTTATGGATAAACTGGCCTATCTCGTCGTACTCGGCAGGGTTCTTGCCCTCGTTGTACGACTTCTTGTGGTCGGCCTTCTTGGTATGGAATACATAGGAAGCCACGAAGTATGCCTTCAGCTGGCTCTGGAGATACTTCTCGATGACCTCCAGCTTGTCGGCACTCACATCGTCAGACTCCACACTCATGCTCCACGTCTGAGTGAAGCGCGGCGGACAGTTGACCACGATGGGAGCGAGTATCTGGAAATCGCCTATCTGGATATAGTGGGGGACAGCCTGGCCGGGATGGCTGAAGGCGCGGTCGTAGGTCATCCAGTCGTCCAGCAGTTGGAATTTCGGTTGGATGGTGACGGTGCTCGACTTCGACTTCACCGTCCACACCCAGGCCTGCTGCACGGTGCAGGTGTTGGTCTGGATGGCGCGGGCAAACTCGTGGCGCGTCGGGATGTCCTTCCAGAACTTCATGGTGAAGTGGGAGTCGACGGAATACCCGTCATAGAGCCATTCCACCGTTCCGTCGGCAGACGGGTTGGCCTTCATCGTCAGGTCGGCGTCGAAATGGCTCACATTCGTACCCCACGTCACACCACCGGACAGTCCCACCGAACCACCGCTCTTTTCGCTGTAAGAGACGTTGGCCCCCACGTTGTAGGTGAGGACGTCGGTAACCGTATTGCCGCTGGTAGTGGAGTTCTTGGGCAGATAGTCCTCGAGCGTCACCACATTGTTTCCGTCTTTCAGCTGGCACCTCATGTGAATCCTCTTCATGTACGGGCCATAGAGACTCGGTCTGAGTATGGACACAATATTAGAGAGTGCCCGCCAAGGACCCCATCCTTTGGCGCTATACCATTCGAACTCGTCGGAAGGACCACAGCCCAGCTGCTGATTGTAGGCGGTCACCTCCTGAGTGACACAATACACATCGTACTCGCGACCAGGGTCGCCGCAGTAGGCCGACCATATCCTGTATTTCAGCGTGGCGTTGTGGTGGATGTCGGGGCCGTTGGGTGTGGGCACGTTGATGGAGACATCGTACACCCGGTCGACGGAGTTGGTGATCTGCTGCAGATAGTTCTCGGCATTGCCTCCCGCCCTGCGAGCCATCAGGTTGGCCACCTCCCTTCGGAGAGCAGCTTCGGCAGTTGCTTTTTTCATGCTGCCCACCTCGTTTAACCAGTCAGCCACATTGTCTGCATATACACCATAGGCATAGTTGTTGAGTTCAGTCTTGTCCGTATAGGTAATCGTGTTCGTAATGGAGTCGTTGCCCTCCTGATCGTAGGCCACCACAGGAAACGTGTAGGTTTTCTCCTCGCCGTCATCGACATGATCGATGATGTACATGTTGTCGCCACACTTTCCCACCAGAGCCAGACGCTCATCGTCGTCGTAGCCTGCCTCTGCTATCTCATCGCTCCATGACAAGATACGTTCTATCACGTCGTCATCCAGGTAGTCGTAGACGAGGTCGGTGAGGTCGTCGTTGGGCATCTCGTCCATCAGGTATTTGAAGAGCACATCCTCCATCTTGGATGCCATCTTTGTAAGGTCGCCCATGGTGGGTCCTACCACGACGATCGTACCACCGCTGGCAAACAGGGGCAACATGACAGACAAGTCTTCGTCGTCGAAATCGTCAATAGTTTCAGCAGGAATGATGACGTTCTGCAATTCTGGATCGAGCATGTCGTAGCTGCGGTTTTTGATGCGTTTGACCAATGCAGCTCCTACTCCTTCGTAATCGTGTTCTACCACCACCGTGCGGCCTTCCACCATCACGCCCAACTGGTCTTCAGTAGGTGCTTTGGCGGTCTCCACATAGCGGTCCTCGGCTATCTCGTCTTCAGACATAGCCTTTTCGTCGTCCTTACATGAAACTAACATGGTTACTCCCGTGATGAGGAGTGCCAGCATCCACCACATTTTATTTCTCATATCCGAAGTTGTTTTATAACTTGATTTTCCCTGACCTTATTATACCTTATTTATTATACCAATCTGAGTAGCACGTAAGAATTCGATAATGTGACGAATAAAGGGACCATCAGGCACCTGCTCTTCAATCTGAATGACAGCATCAAACAATGAGGTCTTCCCATGGAACACCAGACGATAGGCATTGGCAATATGTTTGACCGTCTTGTCGTCAACACCGTGCATCTTAGCTACCTGTACATTGACACCGCCATATTCACGACGGTTGGTACAGATGATATAGGGTGGAACATCATTCGAGAAGGTGGTGCCAGCCTGTATCATAGAACCTTGTCCCACACGGGTCTTGGCATTTTCGATGACTGACGAAGAGAAGATGACACCATCCTCTATCATACAGTCACCGGCAATCTTAGTACCATAACCAAAGACACAGCGGTTACCCACCTTGGTATCATGCGAGATATGGGCACCTTCCATCAAAACGTTATCATTACCGATAACGGTCTGTCCCCCTGTGTGGGTGGCTCGGTTGATAACCACATTCTCACGAAAGATATTATTGTCACCAATGATACATTCAGTCTTTTCACCTCGGAACTCGAAATCCTGTGGCAGCGCGGCAATGACAGTACCCTGATGTACCTTATTATTATTACCCATGCGCGTACCATTACATATACTGACGAAGGGGAAAATAATACAATTGTCACCAATCACCACATCACCCTCAATGTACACGAAGGGGAATATTTTACAATTATTGCCGATTTTCGCTCTGGGGTCGATTTCGGCCTTAGGACTTATTTCACTTGCCATAATTATCAATTATAATTGTCAATTCGTTTACTTTCCGCCTCCGCCAAGAGCAGTATACAGTGATACCACAGCCTGCATCTTATTGAAGTCGTCAGTTACCTTGTTGATTTGGGCTGAGAGCAACTGGGTCTGTGCAGTCAGCACCTCCAGATAGCTCGAACCACTACTCTTATAGAGAGCACGAGTGTCTTCCACATTCTTTGTCAACACCTCCACACGCTGGTTTTCCAACTTAGAGTTAGCATCATAGGAATTGTAGTTGACCAGTGCATTCGACACCTCGTTGCCTGCCGAGAGAATAGCATTCTGCCAACTGTTGAAGGCTTGCTCATACTTTAACTTCGAAACCTTCAAATTGGCAATAAGCGCACCACGGGCAAAAATAGGCTGTGTCAGCGAACCAAACAGATTGACCAGCCACTTTCCTGGATTGATGGAGCCACCTCCATTAGAGAAAGCTCCTGTGGCACCTATCGAGATGGTGGGATAGAACTGTGAGCGTGCCGTCTGCACATCGTGGAAGCAAGCAGCCAGGTTCATCTCGGCATTATGCACATCAGGGCGATTCTTCAGCAAGGCGATACCCACCCCTGTCGCGAACTCATTAGGCAGCGACTGCTGCGCGAGAGTAGAACGGGGGATTTGTTGTCCTGCCTGCCCGATAAGCAGCGAGAGAGCATTCTCTGTAGCACGAATCTGACGACGGAAGTCGTTTGCTTGCGTCTGTGTTGACAGATAGGCTGCCTCAGCACTCTGCACACTGGTAGAACGCATGCGTCCTAACTGATGCTGGAGTTTCATCATCTCCCAGGTTTCCTTTGCCATCTTCGACATCTCAGTCACAATACGCAACTGTTCGTCAAGCATCAATAAGGTGTAATAAGCGTTGGCCACACCACCGACCACCTGTGCACGGACAGCCATCTGATAATCCTTATAGCCAAGGAGTTTCATCTGCGTAGAGCGTTTCTGTGACAGGATGTTGCCAAAGAGGTCGAGCGTCCACGAGGCTGTCACAGGCAGTGTATACAACTTAGAAGTCTGCGAGGGGTTGGTATAGATGGTCTGTATGCTACCCATCTGGTTCGTTCCACCAAAAGTGATGGCAGGTAGGAAAGCCAGTTTGGCAGCCTTCAGCATCGACTCATACATCTGAACAGTTAAGGCTGCATTTTGCAGGTTGGCATTCTTCTCCAAGCCCTGCTCGATGAGTGCCTGCAACTGGGGGTCAGTGAATACTGACCTCCAGGGCAGATTACCAAACGATGCCGTATCCTCTTGCGAGACAGCCAACGTGTCAACATCCGACACTGCATCGCGAATCAGTCCCTTCGTGTTAACGTCAGGACGCTCGTACTTATTATATACGCCACAGCTGCTCAAAAATAAAGCTGCAGCAGCAAATATCATGATTTTCTTCATAACTATCAACTATCTTACTCCTCTAATTTATAGTCTACAGGACGGTGAGCATACTGTTCAATCTCGGAAGCCACACCATGATGAATCTCATCATCCTCAAACTTCATAGGCGAAATACGCTCCTGAATAGACTGGAAGATGACAAACAAGGTGGGAACCACCAACACCTGACACAGCGTACCTATCAACATACCACCGACAGCGGCGGCACCCAGTGTCTGGTTACCATTCTTGCCTACACCAGAGGCAAACATCATAGGCAACAGACCGATGACCATAGCCAACGAGGTCATCAGAATAGGACGTAGACGTGCTGCTGCACCAAGAGTAGCCGACCATGAGATAGCCATACCCGTCTGACGGCGCTCCAATGCAAACTGCACAATCAGGATGGCATTCTTAGCCAACAGACCTATCAGCATAATCAGCGAAATCTGCATATAAATGTCGTTGGCATGCCCGAACATCATGGTGAACAGGAAACATCCTGCCAGTCCAAAGGGCACGGAAAGCACTACTGCCAAAGGCAAGATATACGACTCGTACTGTGCCGACAAAATGAGGTATATGAAGATGAAGCATAGTACGAAGATCACCGCTGTAGTATTTGATGCCTTAGCTTCCTCACGTGTCAGACCAGAATATTCGTAAGTATAACCCTGAGGTAGCACATCTGCAGCCACTTCCTGGGCAGCCTTGATTGCCTCACCCGTAGAATAACCGTTAGCCACCGTAGCCGTAACATTGATAGATGTAAACAGATTGAAACGGTTGATGTTCGAAGGACCATAGACACGCTCCATTCGACAGAACTCCAGCACGGGCGACATTCCTGCCGGGGTGCGCACATAGATACTGTTGAGCGACTCTTCCGTCATGCGCGTCTCGGGCGAGCCCTGAATCATCACGCGGTAAAGTTTACCATAGGCGTTGAAGTTCGATGCATACAGACCACCATAGTAACCCTGCAGCGTAGTGAGCACCGTATTGGGCGAGATGCCTGCTTGCTTACACTTCGCTACATCTACGTGCAACATATATTGCGGATAGTTGGGGTTATAAGAGGTCTGTGCCGTCTGGAACTCAGGACGTTTGTTTAGCTCGGCCAGATAGTCCTTTACAATTCCGAAGAACTTGTCGAGCGAACCACCCGTACGGTCCTGCATCACGATAGACACACCCGAGTTGGCTGAGAAGCCAGGAATCATTGGCGGTGCGAAAGCCAGAATCTGAGCGTCTTTGATATGGGCAGTCTTAATATATATCTGCGCCAACACGCCACTGGCCTCATAGGGATTCATGAAGAAACGGTAGATACCATCGCCCTGCCACAATCCACTGAGTTTCCAGAAAAATCCCTTCTGACGCTCTGAGAACGGCTTCAGTTTGATGATGAATGTAGCCTGATCCGAACCAGAACCAGCTATGAAGTTATAACCCTGAATCTGCTCACGGCTCTGAATGGCGGGGTCAGCTCCAAGAATACTATCCACCTGATTGATGACCTGCGTGGTGCGTGCCACAGAAGTAGCAGGAGGCATCGAGATGGTGCAGAAGATGGTACCCGTATCCTCGTCGGGCACCAGACCCGTCTTCGTAGTTGCCATCGTAATCACCATAGCAGCAATACCAACCAACACCAGCACACCAGCCAAGGCAGGGCGCTTCACCCATTTCTCGATAACACCTTTATACTTGCCCAGCAACGAGTCGTAGGCAGTGTTGAAAGATGCGTGGAACCGATCTATGCGCGACATTTTCTTCTCGTGGCCCTCCTTGTCGTGAGGTTTCAGGAAGATGGCACAAAGAGCTGGCGACAGTGTCAAAGCATTCAATGCCGAGATAAAGATAGAAACAGCCATCGTCACACCAAACTCACGGTAGAACGTTCCAGAAGTGCCTCCGATAAACGATACGGGAATGAACACCGAAGCCATCACAAGGGTGATGGAGATGATAGCACCCGATATCTCGTTCATAGCATCAATCGATGCTGTCAGAGCCGACTTATATCCCTGATCCAGTTTGGCATGTACCGCCTCTACCACCACAATGGCATCGTCCACCACAATGGCAATGGCCAACAGCAATGCCGACAGCGTCAGCAGGTTGATAGAGAATCCAAACGCATTTAGGAAGAAGAAGGTACCTACCAATGAGACGGGAACGGCAATCAGCGGGATAAGCGTCGAGCGCCAGTCCTGCAGGAAGATGTAAATCACGATGAACACCAATATCAGCGTGAACACGAGCGTGAACACCACCTCCTCGATAGAGGCATACAGAAACTCCGTAACATCGTAGTTGATTTTATACTTCATTCCTGGAGGGAACAATTTGGCCTGTTCTTCCAGTTCTGCCTTCACATTCTTGGCAATCTCGTTGGCGTTCGATCCGGCAATCTGCTGTACCATACCAAGGACAGAAGGCAGATTGTTGTTTTTCATTGACACCGTATACTGCTGACCTCCCAGTTCAATGCGTGCAACATCTTTCAACTTCAGTGTCTGGCCATTGCTATCGCTCGAGATAATGATATTGCCAAACTCCTCAGCAGTCTTCAGTCGGCCCGTATAGCGCATGGCATATTCATAGGCGACATCAGACTGCTCACCGAAGGTACCAGGGGCTGCCTCAATGTTTTGCTCAGCCAACACATTGCTGATGTCCGAAGGCATCAGGTTGTACTGCTTCATCACATCGGGCTTCAGCCATATACGCATCGAGTAAGTCTTCAGACCCGGGCTCTGCACATCACCCACGCCCTGGATACGTTTAATGGCAGGGATGATATTGATGTTGTTATAGTTGGTCAAGAACTCATCATCATAACGGCCATCAGAAGTCAGTGTAAACATCAGCACCTGCGAGGTCTGACGTTTTGTCACCGTCACACCGATACGCGTTACCTCTGCCGGCAGCAGTGCTTGCGCCTGCGAGACGCGGTTCTGCACGTTCACTGCACACATATCTGCATTCATGCCCTGACGGAACAGCACCGAGAGCTGGCACGAACCAGTCGAAGCAGTAGAGGTGATATAGTCCATACCCTCCACACCGTTGATACTCTCTTCCAGCGGGGTGACGACAGAGTTTTTTACTGTCTCAGCATCGGCACCAGGGTAGCTGGTCCATACCGCAACGGTAGGCGGTGCTATATTGGGGTACTGCTCAATAGGCAGCGATACCAGTCCGATTACACCCAGAAGAACGATGAAGATAGAGATCACCGTCGACAGCACCGGGCGTTTGATAAATGTTGTAAATGTCATACTTCGTTATCCTTGTATCACTATTTTGTTGCTTTCTTCACAGCGTCTATAATTTCTCCCGACGACATTTCCTTGGCCTGTTCGTCAATCTTCTGCTGGTAGCGCTCCTCAGTGATGGGAACAATCTCCATGTCATCCTTCAGTTTGGCAATACCGTTGGTCACATACTTGTCACCAGCCTTCAGACCCTCAGTCACCACATAATTGTTTCCATCATTCTGGGGATCGACCTTGATTTCAGTGTACTTCACCTTGTTGCCTTCACCCAAGAGATAGACGAACTTTTTGTTCTGAACCTCCAAAACGCATGACTGAGGAATTACGATGGCCGACTGGTTCTGACGGGGAATAATAACATTACCAGTAGCACCGCTTTTCAGCTGCTTTTCAGGATTGGGGAACGAGGCTATCAGCTGAACAGAACCCGTAGCAGCATCAATGACACCGCTCATGCGGCTCACCTTACCTTCATGGCTGTAGATACTGCCATCAGCCAGCTGCAGTTTCACAGCGGGCAGGCTGTTCAGTCCTTTCTGCGACAGAATCATTGCGTCCTTCTCGGTGATGGAGAAATAGACATCCATCGATGAGATGTTGGCAACGGTAGTCAGCGAGTTGGAACCACTGACCAGAGCACCCTTCTTGAAAGGCAGCGTGCCAACGACACCGTTGGCAGGGCTCTTCACATAACAGAAACTCAAAGCCTCCTTGGCTGATGCCAATGCTGCCTGAGCCTGTGCCAGCTGAGCCTTGGCACTCTCAAGCGTATTCTTTGAGGTTTGCAGCTCATAATCACCAATCACCTTGTTGGCATGCAACTGCGTAGAATTATCGTAAGTCAGTTGGGCTGTATTCACCTGCTGTTGAGCGGTGTTGACAGCAGCCTGAGCCTGGCGCACCTGCGCCTGATAGGTCACATTATCAATGACAAACAATGTCTGGCCAGCACTGACGGTCTGACCTTCCTTCACGTTAATCTGCACCAGAAAGCCCTGCACTTTCGGGCGAATTTCAACATCCTGAACACCTTTGATGGTTGCAGGGAATGTAGACTTCATGTCTGCATTTGAAGTTCCCACGGTGACTACAGGATACTCGTTGTCACCAAAATTCGGGCGGCCTCCACCACCTCCACAAGCAACCAGCGTTGCAGCAACGGCTGCAATCATCATTACTCTCTTCATTTTCTAATACTACTATTTTAATGTTTATTCGAATATACTTCACGAAAACCTTTTGTCGGTTTTTTCGTTTTTCAATCCGCAAAGGTACGAAAAAAACGACATACCTTTGTATTAAGGTACGCACATTTAACAATAATTACGCATCTATCGGAAAAAGAGGACATCAATTATGCCAATCCCATAATCCGAGCCTTTTCCATCAACAGTTTCATCAGCGGTTCTCGTTCGTTCTCCACCCGATTGTCAAGCACGGCATCTTTCAGGTATTGCTTCAGCAAGCCCACCTCGCGCGAGGGCTGCAAATGAAACAGCTCCATAATCTCATTACCGTCGATAACTGGTTGCAGCAGCCGCTTATAATCCTTTTCCTTCAGGTCGGACAGTTTTTCTCGCACGATACGGAAATTCTCCAAGAAGATTTTCTTCCTCACCTCGTTCTTCGAAGTGATATCAGCTTCGCATAGGCACATCAGGTCATCAATATCATCGCCAGCATCATTCAGCAACCGTCGTACGGCAGAGTCCGTCACCTCGTTGTCGGCAATAACCTGCGGACGCATGTGGAGGTCGACCAGCTTCTGCACATACTTCATCTCCGCCCCCATCGGCAGTTTTAGCCGTCTGAAAATTCCCGACACCATCTTGGCACCAATCATATTATGGTTATGAAATGTCCATCCCACTCCAGGCTCCCACCGTTTCGACTTCGTCTTACCGATATCGTGCAACAGTGCAGCCCACCTGAGCCATAATTGATTAGATGAGGGAATGTCTTTCTCTTCACTTCCCATTTTACAGATATTCTCCAGGACTTCCAATGTATGATAGAAGTTATTCTTATGCGCACGACCATCCCGTTTCTCCACGATATCCAGAGCGGCCAATTCTGGCAAAATAATTGACAGGAGTCCACTTTGCTGCAAATATTCAAAACCAATGCTTGGATGGGGGGACATCATCATCTTATTCAGCTCCACCTCAATACGCTCGCCACTGACAATCTTGATGCGCTCGGCCATGTGCCGCAAGGCATCGAAGGTTTCATCCTCTATCTGGAAATTCAGTTGGGTAGCGAACCGTATGCAACGCATCATACGTAAGGGGTCATCCGAGAATGTAATCTCCGGATCCAGCGGAGTCATAATGATGCCGTCTTCTAAATCGGCAATGCCATTAAAGGGATCTACCAGCATTCCAAAGCGTTCCTTATTCAAGCAGATAGCCATTGCATTGATGGTGAAATCGCGTCTGTTCTGGTCATCCTCCAGTGTGCCATCCTCCACGACTGGTTTACGAGAGTCGTGGCTGTAGCTTTCCTTTCGTGCACCCACAAACTCCACTTCCAAATCTTTATATTTCACCTGGGCTGTACCGAAATTCTTGAACACGCTCAAATGAGCCTTTTTTCCCAACAGTTGCTTTAAACGCTGAGCCACCTCGATACCACTCCCCACCACGACAACATCGATATCACTGGAGGGACGCTCTAAGAAGATATCCCGCACATATCCTCCCACTACATAGGTTTCCACCCCCAGCTCGTCCGACACATTACTTATCTGGTGAAATATATCCTTGTCTAATATTTTCGCTAATGCCTTGTCTGAATACAGCTTCATTCTATGACTTTTTTGGTTTCAGAGTGCAAAGATAGGCATTTTTTTTGGTTATTTCGCAAGAAATACGTAATTTTGCACTCGATTATGGCTCAAAGCGAAGCAAAAACCAACCAACAATTCGAACAAACCATCAGCGAATGTCGCTCTTTGTTCGAGAAAAAGCTCCATGACTACGGAGCCTCTTGGCGCATCCTGCGTCCCCAGTCGCTCACCGATCAGCTCTTTATCAAAGCCAAGCGCATCCGTTCGCTCGAAATCAAGGGTGAGTCGCTGGTAGGCGAAGGTATCCGTCCTGAATTCATTGCCCTTATCAATTATGGTATCGTCGGACTTATCCAGATATACAATGGCTATGCCGACACCGTAGACATCACCAACGAACGCGCCATGCAACTCTACGACCAGTATGCTACCGAAGCCCTCGAACTGATGAAACGCAAGAATCACGACTACGACGAGGCTTGGCGCAACATGCGTGTCAGCTCCTATACCGACTTTATCCTCACCAAGATAGAGCGCATCAAGGAGATAGAGAACCTGAAGGGTGATACGCTCGTCAGCGAGGGCATCGATGCCAACTACATGGATATCATCAACTATGCCGTATTCGGAGCCATCAAGCTAAGCGAAGCGTGAAGAAACTGGTTGTAAATATTGCCCGCTGCGTGGTGGCCATCGTCCTGATACTCTCAGGGTTCGTCAAGGCCGTCGATCCACTGGGCACACAATATAAGATAGCCGACTATCTGGAGGCACTGCATCTGTCAAGCTATGTCATCGAGCCCGTCATGCTGGGTGCTTCAGTATTACTGTCGGCTGTGGAGTTCATGCTGGGCACCTTTCTGCTGCTGGCCATACGCCGGAGAGTGGTATCGCTGCTCACATTATTGCTCTTCCTCGTGATGACACCCATTACGCTGTGGTTGGCTCTGGCCAACCCCATCAGCGACTGTGGATGTTTTGGCGATGCGATAGTACTCACCAACTGGCAGACGTTTTGGAAGAATGTCATCCTGCTGGCACTGTCTGCCATCTTGTGGCGCTGGCCGCTCGAAATGGTGCGCTTCGTGTCCAAAAACAATCAGTGGATAGTCATCAACTACACGGCGGTCTTCATTCTCGTCGTGTCAGGATGGTCGCTCTACGACCTACCCTACTTCGACTTTCGCCCCTATCACATCGGGGTCAATATACGTCAGGGGATGGAGATTCCCGACGATGCTGAACAGCCACAGTTTGAGACGACTTTCATCATGGAGAAAAACGGTGAGCGTCGTGAGTTCACCACCGACAACTATCCTGACTCTACATGGACGTTCGTCGACTCCAAGACTGTACAGCTCAGCGAGGGCTACCAGCCCCCCATACACGATTTCTCTATGACACGCGTCAGCGACGGCGAGGACATAACCGACTCCCTGCTCAGCCTGCAGGGCTATGTCTTCCTCCTGGTGTCTCCACAACTGTCCAAGGCCAGTGCCGGACAGATTGACCGCATCGACCAGCTCTATGAGTATTGTCAGGAATATGACTATCCGTTCTATGGGCTTACGGCAAGTGGGAAACGCGACATCCAGCGGTGGCGCTATGCCACAGGAGCGGAGTACCCGTTCTGTCACACCGACGAGACAACGCTGAAGACGGTCATTCGCAGCAATCCTGGTTTGCTGTTGCTCAAGGATGGCACCATCATCCGCAAGTGGAGCCATAACGGACTGCCTGAAGTCGACGAGACCTTAGACGACACTCCGCTCGAACAGCACCAGCTGGGGCAGATGCCTGAAGACAGCATCCCTGCCAAGATACTCATCATCCTGCTCTGGTATGTGCTCCCGCTGGCTCTGCTGGTCATTGCCGACCGTTTCTGGGCATGGACATCGTGGCTGAAGAACAAAAAAGAGTTAAACAACATACAACTTTTAAAACGTAACAACAAAATGAGAAAGAAAATCGTAGCAGGCAACTGGAAAATGAACCTGAACCTGCAAGAGGGCATCGCCCTGGCTAAGGAACTTAACAACGCACTGAAGGCTGACAAGCCCAACTGTGGAGTAGTCATCTGCACACCGTTCATCCACCTGGCTTCAGTAGCCGGTGTCATCGACCAGAACGTGATCGGTCTGGGTGCTGAGAACTGTGCCGACAAGGAGAAGGGTGCCTTCACTGGTGAGGTAAGTGCAGAAATGGTAAAGTCTACTGGTGCACAGTATGTCATTCTGGGTCACTCTGAGCGTCGTGAATATTACAAGGAGACTCCTGATATCCTGAAGGAGAAGGTGCTGCTGGCTCTGAAGAACGGTCTGAAGGTCATCTTCTGCATCGGCGAGACCCTGGCAGAGCGCGAGGCCAACAAGCAGAACGAGGTAGTCAAGGCAGAACTCGAAGGCTCGGTATTCAACCTCAGCGAGGCCGACTTCCGCAATATCATCATCGCCTACGAGCCCATCTGGGCCATCGGCACTGGCAAGACCGCAACCGCTGAGCAGGCCGAGGAGATTCACGCCTACATCCGCAGCATCGTTGCTGAGAAGTACGGACAGGCTGTTGCCGAGGACACCAGCATCCTCTATGGTGGTTCATGCAAGGCCAGCAATGCCCCTGAACTGTTTGCCAAGCCCGACATCGATGGCGGACTCATCGGCGGTGCATCCCTCAAGTGTGCAGATTTCAAGGGCATCATCGACGCCTGGAAATAATCAACGAATGAAAAAGTATATTAGCATCTTAATCCTGTGTGCTGGCATTGTAACTAATGCCAGTGCACAGACTTTTACCCAGCGCATCCAACAGCGCACCACTGGACAAGGCACAGTAACTGTTCACCAGAGCACTGACATCGACCAACTGGTCAACGAGGCCAACCTCACCAATGGCAAGGCATCGCCGACCACCCACGCCACCCCCACTACATCCACTACCCCCACCAAGCCCACACCCCCTGCCGCTACTCTGCACTCGCCCATCGAATCCACCGATGGTGCCAATGCCACAGCAGACGCCTCTCCTGTCGACCACACGAAGAAGATCATGCGCGGCTACAAGGTCAACGGCTATCGTGTGCAGGCTTTTGCCGGCGGCAACTCGCGGAAAGACCGCCTTCAGGCTGAGCGTACGGGCGACGAAATCAAGGCCAGTTTCCCAGATGTGCCAGTCTATGTCCACTTCTATTCACCTCGATGGATTTGCCGCATCGGCAACTTCCGCACTTATGAGGAAGCCCACCAGATGCTCCTAAGCGTCCGTAAGATGGGCTTCACCCAGGCAACCATTGTCAAAGGAAAGATAACCGTACAAGATTGATTCATGGCACAGGAACCAGAATACAGAGAAGGCCTCGAGGAACTCTCAGAGCATTATCACCGCGTATTGCAGCTGCTTGGCGAAGACCCCACCCGTGAGGGTCTGCTCAAGACTCCCATGCGCGTGGCCAAAGCCATGCAGTTCCTTACCCAAGGCTACACTCAGGACGCACACGAAGTGCTCACCGCAGCCCTGTTTAGAGAAAACTACTCGCAGATGGTCATTGTCAAGGATATCGACTTCTTCTCCCTCTGCGAACACCATATGCTGCCCTTCTATGGCAAGGCCCATGTGGCCTACATCCCCAACGGATACATTACAGGGCTTTCCAAGATAGCCCGCGTAGTCGACATTTATGCCCACCGTCTGCAGGTGCAGGAGCGCATGACACTCCAGATTAAGGAGTGCATCGAGCAGACGCTCCATCCGCTCGGAGTCATGGTGGTCATCGAGGCCCGACACATGTGCATGCAGATGCGCGGAGTGGAGAAGCAGAACAGCATCACCACTACCAGCGAGTTCAGCGGAGCCTTCAACCAGGCGAAGACCCGTCAGGAATTCATGAACCTGCTGCACCACCAATAACCGAAAACATTTTTAAAACCAATACACTATGGAACAGTTTAACAGTAACATCTACAAGAAAAAGACACCTTGGCAGGAGTTCTCCGGCAGTTGTCTGGGCAAGATTGTCATTCTCGCCGTCTTCATCGGCATCCTGGTTATTGTAGCCGCCGTCAGCCGTCCCACTGAGAGCATGATGCGCTGGCAGATGGAAGACAACATCATGCAGTGCCTTCAGGACAACGACAGCATCGAGAACGATGTCATCGACGACTATGTGGGCAACATCGGCCGTATCTTCTCTCATGCCGACACTACCGACCTGAACAAAGAGCAATGGGATACCTATCAGAAGCTCAACCGTCTGGAGATCTATACCCACACGCTCTTCCGCTCAGCCCGCATCATCAACAACATCCATCCTGATGGTGTACGCGTAGGCATTGGCCTCTTCGGCATCGTCATCCCTACCATCAAATACTCCGATCTGCTCATGAATACCGGAGCCGTACGCGGTGACTATAACCAGCGACTGATCAAGGATATTGTCGTTCCTGACGAGTATGTGGGCGAGAATCCCAACGTACAGCCTTACCACTATAAGGGCAATCCCGACGATTAAGTCTCATCACCCGCTGCGCCGCTTTCACAGCTGGAAGGTATCAGCAAGCACCTTTTCGACAACCGTCGGGAAATACTGCATCTCCAGCTGGTGCTCCTTCTCGGCAATAGCGTCCACCGTATCTTCGGGCGAGAGTTCGCAGCGATACTGGGCGATGATTTCACCTGAATCACAGACAGGCGTGACATAATGTACGGTCATGCCTGTCTCATACTCTCCTGCCGCCTTCACCGCCTCGTGTACATGATGGCCCCACATGCCCTTTCCGCCATATTTTGGCAACAGGGCAGGATGAATATTGATAATGCGACGGGGGAAAGCATCAATCAGGAACTCCGGCACCAGCGGCAGGAAACCAGCCAGTACGATAAACCGGATATCATGCTCGCGCAGCAAGGGCAGCATAAATGCCGCATCATTCAGCTGTGCCTTTGGAGCCACAGCGGTCTTCACCCCTAAGCGCTCAGCCCTTACCAGTGCATAGGCATCGGCTTTGTTGCTCACTACCAGCGCACAATTGACACACTCGCTACCACTGAAATAGCGAATCAGATTCTCACAGTTCGTGCCGCTACCCGACACGAAGATGGCTATATTTATTCTTTCCATAATTCTTCTAACAATAGTTCTACCAGCCGAGGGATGCCGTACTGGTCGATGTCGGCTTCGCGAATCCAGAAATAGTCGTCTGGCAGCGGAGGCTCGTCAGCCGGTTCCCACACATAGAAGTCGGCATAGAGGACACGATGGGTCAGCACGTGCTTCACATGCTGGCGGAGCAGTCGGGCTCCAGACGGGACACGCTCGCTCTGGAGCGGTTCATAGAGTCCCTGCCAGATGTCGCCGGCAGGACGGCGATGGATGGCAGTCTGCCCTTTATACCTTATATATATATAGTTAAGATGACATTCCTTGACCTTCAGTTTGCGCTCCTTGACGGGCAACTGGGAGACCCTTCCCTCGCGTAAGGCCACACAAGTCTCAACCAGAGGGCACAGCTCACAACGAGGACTCTGCGGCGTACACTGCAAGGCTCCGAAGTCCATCATCGCCTGATTGAAGTCCGAAGCCCTGTCGGCAGGCAGCAGGCTCTGTGCCAAGGCCGCAAACACCTTCTTGCCCTCATGGGTGTTGATGGGTGTCGAGATGCCAAAGTGCCGGCTGAGCACGCGATAGACATTACCGTCGACCACGGCAACTGGCAGGCCGAACGCTATAGAGCCGATGGCAGCAGCCGTATAGTCGCCTACGCCCTTCAAGGCGCGTATGCCTTCCAGCGTATGAGGGAAGCCGCCCATAGCTTCTATCTGTCGGGCGGCATCGTGCAGATGTCGCGCGCGGCTGTAATAGCCCAGCCCCTGCCACTCGCGCAACACCTCGTCCTCAGTGGCTTCAGCCAACGCCCTGACCGTAGGCCAGCGTCGCATGAAACGCTCCCAGTAGGGCATGCCCTGAGGGATGCGCGTCTGCTGCAAGATGACCTCCGAGAGCCAGATGGCATACGGATCGCGCGTCTCGCGCCAAGGCAACACGCGGCCGTTCTCGCCGAACCACTGAAGTATCGCCGTTGTGAAACTCATTGTTCAGGGAACTGTTGATAGATGCGCAGTCCGAACGTCTGAGCCTCCGAGTAGGCTTCTTCCATGATTTCCGAGATAATCTCCTCGAAGGCGGGCATCGTCTGCTCGTCGAGCCAGAAGACAAACTCCAGAGGAAGTCCTGTGGGGGTGGCATCCAGCTGGTGTACCATGATGATGCTCTCCTTCAGCACGCGCGGATGCTGCCGGAGCCACTGCTCCATGTGCTGGCGATAGCGGGTCAGGTTGACCACTCCGCCATCATCCTTTCCAATGCTACGGAAGTCGATATAGAACTTGCGCACCACCTTGCGACCCTTGTTCTGCACCATTCCCTTCCAGTTCTGGAACGATCCGTCTACCAACGACTGGGGCGAGATGGTCACGATGGTGTTGTCGAAGTTGCGCACTTTTACCGTGGTGAGCATAATCTCCTCCACGATGCCGTCAATGCCGGCATGCGTCACCGTGATGCGGTCGCCCACGCTTAGCATGCTGTTGGATGTGAGTCGGATGCCAGCCACCAGTCCCTTGATGGTGTCCTGAAAGGCCAGCATCAGGATAGCCGATGCAGCACCCAGTCCGGCTATCAGTGTCGACGGGTCCTTGTCCAATACGATGGCAATGACCACGATGACCGCAATGAAGATCAGCACTATCTTCAGCACGCTGATAAACGAGTTGAGATACTGCTTGTGAGGCAGTTTGTGCTGCTCGCCCAGGGCACGGAACGAGTTGGCGAAGCTTATCAGCAGCCAGGTGGTGACAATCGTCATATAGATGGCTGTCACACGGTGTACAATATTATAGACCTTCGGATAGTCTCCCAACATGGAAGGCAGGAAGTTCCACACCAATGCCGAGGGTATGACCACGCATACCACTACCAGCAGAATATATTTAGTCAGTTTTCCCATCATATTCACATAACACTTTGCAGACGCGATCCTGGAAAGCCCGTCCTGTGGCGTTCCGCATCACGCCCTGATTGATTATGGCGAAGCATAGCTGGTGGCCACCGGCAGTCGTGCAGTATCCTGCCAGCGACGAAATGCCCGTCAACGTGCCCGTCTTGGCCTGTACATTGCCCTGCGCCCGTGTTCCCCGCATGCGGTCCTTCAGCGTACCGTCGACCCCTGCAATGGGCAGTGTCGGCAGCAGGACGTTCCTGATTGCCGGTGTCTGCCAGGCATAGCGCAGCAGACGGCACAGCAGTTCCACCGACACATAGTTATAGAGCGAGAGTCCCGACCCGTCGGCTACCTTATAGGGATAGTGTCCTAAGCCCAATCGGGCAAAGAGGCGCTTGGTGATGTCGCGGCTGTCACGGGCTCGCGCCACCCCCTTCTTCGCCGAGGCTGCCGTCTGGTAGAACATCGACTCCGCATAGAAGTTGTCGCTCATCTTCATCATGCGGTCCATCACCAGTCCGATGTTGTGCTTGCAGGTACACACCATCCGCGCATTCTGTGGCGTGCGGCCCTCCACCAGCTGCACCCGTTCGAGGTTGATGCCGGCACGCGCCACCTCCTCGGCAAAGGTCTGGAGGAAGATGTTCTTCCGCCCTATGGTCAGCGCCCGCAGCATCGGGTTGTCATCGTCCCAGCACCACCCCTCGCCATAGTCCTGCGCTTCCTTCATCGTACCGTCGGCCACCAGCAGTCCTTGAATGCTGTCGATGCCCATCCGCTGCACGCAGCCCGCCATCAGCGCCACGTCGTCCACCGTCAGCGTAGGGTCGAAGCCGCCCACGCAGTAGACGTTGCCTATCAGCGTATGCCCCACGATGTCGCCCGTGTAGCAGATGCGCGTCTGGAAGTCGTAGTCGGCCCCCAACTGGTCGAGGGCAGTGATGGCGGTAACCACCTTCATGCACGAGGCAGGACGCATCAGCTGCTTGTGGTTGCACGTATAAAGGGTTGAGTCGGCAGTGAGGTCGTAAACCATCACTCCCACCTGCGAGGTTTCAAACATGGGGTCTCTCAACAGCGAGTCCAACCGGATGCTCAGGCTGTCCTGCGCTGCCGACGGGACACATAAGACCCCTATCAGAAGAATAAAATAATAGAGTCTACGCATAATTTGTGTGCAAAGATACAAAAAAGTTTAGAGTTTAGGGGGGCAGTTTAAAGAAATTTTGTAACTTTGCGCCCAAATAGCTTAAAAACATGGTTTACAAGTACGATTTCCTTATCATCGGAGCAGGTGTAGCCGGCATGAGCTACGCCCTCAAAGTGGCTCGCGCCAAGAAAGGCCGCGTCTGCATGATCTGCAAGGCCGGCCTCGACGAAGCCAACACCTCGTTTGCCCAGGGCGGCGTAGCCTCAGTGACCAACCTCAAGGTCGACACTTTCGACAAGCATATTGCCGACACCATTATCGCCGGCGACTACATCTCCGACCGCCAGGCCGTCGAGCAGGTAGTGCGCCGCGCTCCTGAACAAATCAAGGAGCTGGTCGACTGGGGCGTCCAATTCGACAAGAACGAGCAGGGCGACTTCGACCTGCACCGCGAGGGCGGACACTCCGAGTTCCGCATCCTGCACCATGCCGACGACACAGGAGCCGAGATTCAGCGCGGGCTGATGGAAGCCGTCCGCCAATGCCCTGACATCGACATCAAGGAGCAGCACTTTGCCGTAGAGATTATCACCCAGCACCATCTGGGTGTCCGCGTCACCCGCCGCTCGCCCAACATCCAGTGCTATGGGGCCTACGTGCTGAACCCTGAGACCCAGAAGGTAGACACCTATCTCTCGAAGGTCACCGTCATGTGTACCGGCGGCTGCGGAGCCGTCTATCTGACCACCTCCAATCCCGTCATCGCCACCGGCGACGGCATCGCCATGGTCTATCGCGCCAAGGGCACCGTAGCCGACATGGAGTTTGTACAGTTCCATCCCACCGTGCTGCATAATCCCCAGGAGACCCACCCCGCCTACCTCATCACCGAGGCCATGCGCGGCTACGGCGGCATCCTGAAACTGCCCAACGGCGAGACCTTCATGGAGAAGTACGACGATCGCCTGTCGCTGGCACCCCGCGACATCGTGGCCCGCGCCATCGATAAGGAGATGAAGATCCACGGACTCGACCACGTCTGCCTCGACGTCACCCACAAAGACCCTGAGGAGACGCGCCACCACTTCCCCAACATCTACCAGAAGTGCCTCTCCATAGGCATCGACATCACCACCGACTATATCCCCGTTCGCCCGGCAGCCCACTATATGTGCGGAGGCATCAAGGTCGACCTCAACGGACAGTCCTCCATCCAGCGCCTCTATGCCTTGGGCGAATGCTCGTGCACCGGACTGCACGGCGGCAACCGTCTGGCCAGCAACTCGCTCATCGAAGCCGTCGTCTATGCCGATGCCGCCGCCAAGGACTCGCTGGCACATGTCGACCTCTACGACTGGAACGAGCAGGTGCCCGAATGGAACGACGAAGGCACGATGACCAACGAGGAGAAAGTGCTCATCACGCAGAGCGTCAAGGAGGTCAACCAAATTATGTCCAACTACGTAGGCATCGTTCGCAGCGACCTGCGCCTGCACCGCGCCTGGGACCGTCTCGACATGCTCTACGAGGAGACCGAGCGACTCTTCAAGCGAGTAAAGGCCTCGCGCGACATCTGCGAGCTGCGCAACATGATCAACGTGGGCTATCTCATCACCCGCTGGGCTCTGGAGCGCAAAGAGTGCCGCGGCCTGCACTTCACCACCGACTACCCCCTGCACGCCTACGATAAGAAGTAAGTGGCGAGCGTTGCCATTATGTCAAAAATTTTAACGCTTAACAATGAATCGTTGATAATCTCTCTTGCCGATTTCGAGACCTTTTTTTTGTGCCCTGCCCTGGAAAATTTTCCTACCTAGTATGGGAAATAATTTTCCGTGCCTTGGGCGCAGTTTTCAGTTCCTCTCATCGACAGTGCAAAAGTACGAAAAATTCAGAAACGAAACAATGGTTGCCGCCGATTATCTCCATTTTAATTCGAAATGTTAAAATGACGTAGAGGCGTAGAGGCGCATCAGCGCATCGGCGCGTCACCGCGTCATTTGCATTTTTCGTTGTTTGCCGAAGCGTGGCAATTACTCTATTATATATTTATATATTATTATAATAATATATAAATTAAATATAAGATATTTGATGCGCACCGCCTCTCGTTCGCAATTTGCAAATGACGCGGTGACGCGCCGATGCGCCGATGCGCCGATGCGCCATGAATAAAGCTCTGTGACGCTGTGTCTCTGCGTTCTATTCAAAAATCCACTATCGCGTGAGTGAGAACTTCATGGAGAGTCCGAAGTCGCGCGTAGTGGTGGGATAGCTGCTGGAGGAGAGCAGTGGCGTGTTGGTCTGACGGTCGTAATAGAACGAGAGTGTGAGCAGACGCGACAGGGTGTAGTCGGCAAGGAAGGAAATCTTAAATGCCGAGTTGCCACTGCTGGCAGAAGAGGTGCGCGAGGCAATATCACGCGTGATGGCAGCCTGACTGCGCAAGGTCACATCAAGACGCAGGTTGAGGTCGTGGTTGATGCCGGAGCGGCGGTTGTTGGCAGAACTAGTTTGACTAGTATTACTAGTTTGACTCGTTTTACTGGAGCTGCCTCTCTGGGCTTTCTTGATCTTGCGGGTGGCACCGCTGGAGAAGAGACGGAAGTCGCTAATCTTATAGCCCAGTCCGAACACCCAGTCGTTGGAGCGTCCTTCGTTAATCTGCACACTGGTGGTGGAGAGGCTGATGGTGCGCGACTTGCGGTATTCGGCCTTCAGCGTGAGATTATTGTGAAGGGTGGCATCGAAGCCCAAGAGGGGAGCAAACGACTCGTTGATGCTGACGGTGGGCACGCTCCATCCCAGGACGGAAGCACTCTGGCTGCCCGAGGTGTAGCTGCCCACGGAGAAGATGCTCTTATAGCTGTGGTTGATATTGAAGGACTTGAAATGCTCGCTGAACCAATGGAGCTTGGAGAGTCCAGTGTAGCGGACGGTCCAGTTGGGCAACAGGCGGGAGAGCGCAGGGAAGAGGTCGAGGGAACCTCCGCCACCGCTGCCTGTATAGGTATTGAGAAAGGCGGGTATCATGACGGCTGCTGAGTACTGGTCGACAGCCTGTCCATAGTGGGCTGCCGCCTTGGCCTGGTATTCGGGCAGCGCATTGCAGAAGCGCTCGAATACCTTGGAGGGATAGCCGTTGCTGGCATCGCCCATCGGCTCGAGTGCCGACGAGATGGAGATGGTGGTCATGGTGAAGGAGCCGCTCTGCGTGGTGGGCATGCCCTCGTACATATACTGGATTTTGCGGGCACGGGTCTCACTGCGTGCGGCATTGAGGTCGATCTTCAGGTCGCGGAAGGGTTCGAGCGTGGCACGCAGCTGCAGGTCGGTAGTGAGATTGGTGCTGGCGGGCGTGGCAATGCTGTCGGCCATGAGCAGCCAGCCATTGTCGCGGGCCTTCTCGATGTAGGAGTCGCCCGTGAATCCGAAGGCGAAACCCAGTCCAGGAGCCATCACTCCCCCCGTACGCTGTCCGAAGGCATCGCCAATCTTGGGCATGAAGCCTGGCAGGGACATCGAGTAGTTATTGCGATAGGAGATGCCAACGGAACGCACCATCATCAGGAAGCGCGCTGCCGACTGTGCGGGCTTGTACCACCACTGGTTCTCGACGGGCGGCTTGGCAGTGACGGTGAGCTTGACCTTCACGCTGTCGCGACACTTGATGAGAATCTTGTTCTGGTCGATGACCTTGTATTTTATAGGATACATCTTGCCCTCAGGGGTCTTGGCAGTCACGATGAGCCGCTTCGACTTCTTGTTGTGGATGACGGTGAGCGTGGTGTCTGGGCGCAACGAGAGCTCGGCCTCGTAGGCATTGCGGTTCTTGGGGAGGACTTTCTCGTCTTTGGTGGGGCTAGTTTTACTAGTCTTACTAGTTTTACTGGGCTTTTGGGGCTTGGAGATGGCTTTCTTGAAGCGGTCGTTCACTTTCTTGAGGAAGGGGAAGTGATTGTAGAGTGTCTCAAGATTCAGCGTGCTGTTGATGTTGAGCTGGCGATTGTTGGAGATGGTATTGCCCAGGTTGGTGCCATTCTCCAGCTGGGTGCCACGAACCCAGTTGTAGGTGGCATTATAGCTTGCATCGGCATTGACCCAGTCGAAGATGGGCAGCTTGTTGAGGGGCAGCTGATAGCTGGCCGTGAAGGTCTGGCGGTAGTTGAGGGGCGTACCGAAGTGCTTGATACTCTGCCATACAGAATCCTTCCATGCTGAATAGCGGTCAGGATAGAGGTCTTTGTTGATGGGGAGGTTGCTGTTAGGCTCCTCTATCTCGGCCTGTGTACCCGACTGGAAGTTCATGTGCAGATTCTTGGTGAGGTCCCATCGCATGGTGAACGCACGGTCCCAGAGGAAGGTGGAGCTCCAGGTGGGAGCCGGCTTGCTGCCGCCGAGGTCGTCCATGTTGCGCTCCTGCAACTCGTAGTAGCTACGGCGGATTTCCGAGTTGAAGGTGATATTCTGAGGCAGATAGTTGAGTCCGAAAGCCTTGGGGAACTGCATCCACTTCGACTTGGACTTGTTGTTCTTGAAGGGCTCCCACGTCTTATAGACAGGCGTATAGCTATAGTTGAGGGCACCACGCCACTCGTCGTCGTGCTCGTAGACCGTCGTCTTTCCCGACTTGCGCGTGCTGCGATGGCTGTAGGAGAAGGAGAAGTTGGCGGGGTCGTAGGGCATGGGGTGACGGCGGGTCTTGATGCCGAAGCGCACATTGGACAACGAGAAGTTGGTGGTGGTAGACTTGGTGATGGCTATCGACTCGATGCTGTCGCGCTCGTGCTTGTTGGCGGTGGCATCGAGCGCATCGTCCAGTTCCATATCCGTATCGAGGGGATTATACTTGGGTCGCGTCACCTCCTTGGTCACCGAATAGTAGAGCGGAGCCGACACTTTGAGCTTGTCAGGGAAGAACTTTCCCAGCTCAAAGTTAGTGGTCACAGAGTAGGTCTTAAAGTTATCGGTGGTACGCTGCGAGACACCTTCCTCGAGCCCGCCAAAGCCCTCGGTGACAATCTTACCCATGAGGTTGACGGTGCCGACATCGGACAACTGGACATTGAGATTGCCTGAGGCAGCCCAGCCGCCTTTGTTGACGGGTTCCAGCAGTCGCAGCTCGTTGAGCCACACCTCGCCCGACTTGGCGGCACCTGCCAGATTGCGCACGCCAATCATCATGGTCTTGACCTCGCCCAATGTGGGGTTACCCATCACGGCAATGCGGTTGTTGGCATTGTTGGGGTCGTATTCCGAATACTCCATCGTATAGCTGGCGGTACCCATAGCGCGCGCCTGGTTGCGTGCTTTCTTGATCTGCGTGAACAGCGAGAGATCGATGTCGAGCATGTTTTCCTGGGGCCACACCGCGCGGCAGTCGTTCACATTATACTTGTTGTAGTCGCTGCGGTCGGGCGTGAGCTTCAGGGGGATGAGATACTCGTAATAGTTGTTGCGATAGTCGCTGCCCAGACGGATGAAGACCGCCAGCTGGTCGTCGCCCAGCGTGTTGTCGTCGATGAGGTGGTTGGCATGGACGAACATCTGGAGATGCTTGTAGCGGCGGAGGTCGAGCGTGGTGTTACGGTAGACAGCCTTCGACTCGCCCTGGGACAGGTTGTGGACCATCATACAGAGCGACTGCTCGTTGGCCTCGGTGAGCTGGGGCTGCGAGGGGTCGGTGACACGCGAGATGCCTGGCGGTACGACATAGTTGACGGGCTGGCGGTCGTTGTTCTCCTCGATGTTGACGGCACTCACATTCATGACGCCGCTGTTGCTGGTGCCCGTCAGCTGCTGCTCATACTGGCGCCATTCGCCACGCATCAGCTGCAAAGTGCCGAAGCGGAGCACGACAGGCTTGCGGAACTGGGTGAGGAACATACGCATGAAGCGGATGCTGGTGAAGTCGCTGATGCTGCCCACGCGCTCGTCGTACTGTATGAGCGGGATGCGGAACTTATACCAGCGCACGGTCTCCTTGGCTCCGTTGCGCAGCGTGGCGGTGTACTCGCGCACATCGGTGATATGGTTATGCCCCAAACGCATATCCTCAGGGCGAATGCTCACCCTGTACTGATAATAGCGCTCGTACTCATTGAGCGTGTAGTCCTGGTTGATATCCTCGACATCGGGGAAGGTCTTGTAGGAGGTATCGTAGCCCTCGGTCTGCTGATCGCTGTCGGGCGAGTTGCCCTGAGGCATATTGATGCGCTTGTAGCGTTCGAGGATGCTGGCCTGTCGCTCGTCGAGGTCGCGGCCGCGGAAGTAGTGATAGTTATCGTTGGCGGGGTCGGCATTCCACGCTGCCCGCACACTGTCGTTGACGTTGACGCTGCTGAGGAAGTCGCGATAGGCAGGATAGGCACGCTCCTGCTCGTCGGTCAGGCCGTTGAATCCCACATCCTGCTGGGCCCGCGCACCGCTGGTGGTGGCAAAGGCGTAGGTCTGTGTGGCCTGAACGGGGATGCGGCCCCACTGTGAGTGGGTGAACGATGACGAGCCGTCGACAGGCATGCCGCTCTCATAGAACTTCTTACCATCGCGGAGGATATCCTCGCTCATCTCGCCCAGGTTGAAATACAGGTCGCCGCCATAGTCGGCAGCATCGTCCTGCTGAGAGGAATAGATAAAGGGATCGAGCAGCCAGAACTCGATGTACTCGACATTCGCACTCTCGAAGTCGTTGGTGTCCAGTTTGCGCATCATGCCGCCCCATCGCTGCTGCGGGTTAGGCAGTGTTCCGTCTGTATTGACAGCCGTATTCAGGTTGTAGGGGCCGCGCTCCGATGGGTAGTAGGCCAGGTTGAGGATGGGCTGTGTGTAGGTGGCACCACTGTAGGTCGACTGCTGGCGGTTGGGGAAGAGCTCGCTGGCATACACGGCGCGCACATAGTGGTTCGACAGCTGGTCGAGGTCGCTCTTGATGTGTGCCGGTGCCAGACTCGACGAGCGGTTGGTGAGCAGCGGGTCTATCTGATACCACGCCAGCAAGGCACGGTTGTAGCCACTCGACACGGTGTCCTTGTCGGCATACTCTGGAAACAGGGTTGGCACACTGCTCAACTGCCACGTCTTGGGTTCAGAGATGTCGATGCCGCTCTTGGCATTCTCGAAATCGTCGATATAGGAGGCATTGTCCTGCGTTCCGCCTGCCGTTCCAGCAATGAGCTGGGCAAACTCGCCCGTAAAGGATATCTGCGAAGGCTGCGTACAGTGCAGCAGGGGCAGCTTGTCGAGCATGTTGGTGAGCCACTGGCTCTCACTCTTCCAGTTGATGTTGACTCCCCACAGGGTGTTCTTCAGCGGTTCCGCCCCCATGGTCACCTTCGACGTGAGGGCCTGCTCGCTCAGATGCTGCAACGTACCGCCAATCTGGAAATTCTTGCTGAAGTCGTACTCCCAGTTGAAGCCCACCATCGTCTTGCGCTGCATGCCATAGTTGGAGTCTGACTCCAACGAGACATTGATAGAGGTGCCGGCATCGATGATGCTCTGATTGAGGATGGTCACCTCGCCGGCAGAATAGTCGACACTATAGTCGGAGCCTTCTTTCAGGATGACACCGCCTGCCGTCACCACCACCGAGCCTTGAGGCACATTGTAGGCACCCAGGGAGATGACATTAGCCGAAGAACCCTTGAACTGTCCCACCAGCAGGTATTTATCCTTGTTGGTCATCTGCCGGGCGGCAGTACGCGTGGTGTCATAGAGTTCCTGGAAGATATATCTCTCGGCAGCGTCGCCCGTGATGCCCTTGCTCTGCAAGAAGGTGCGCATGGTAGCACCGAAAGGCTCGGCCGACGGGAAGAACACGCGGCCATTGCTGACGGTATAGCCCTCCACGAAGTCGAAGTAGCCATTGGGGCGGGGCTTGTTGCTGTTATCCAGACGGTCGGCACCCAAGGCGCGAATCAGAATGACATCACGCACATCGGGAAGGTAGTTGAGATAGACACCGGCCGTGTCGCTCTTGTACTTGACATCGAGGCGGAAATGTGCCTTCTCGACATTAGATGCCAGATAGTACACATTCTTCATCATCAGGGACCAGTTGGGCTGTTGAGGATTGTTGGAGGTATTCTTCAGTGCCTTGACAAACAGGACATCACTGGCCGTCGTATGGTCGGCAGCAAACTCACCCACGCGATAGGTCTGACCGCCATAGGTGTACTCGTAGGCTACGGCCAGCACCTGATCGGTCTGCAGGGCGGTCTTCAACGAGATATAGCCCAAGGCGGCGTTGAGCGTGTATTCAGAGGAATTCAACAAGCGTGCCGCTGACAGTTTCTCATAGTCCACCCCACCCGTCATGATGGCATCAAGTGCCGATGTCGCCTGGTCGATGTTGCGCGCTGCCGCAGGCAGCTGACTGATGGTGACGAGTCCAGTCTCGTTCTGCGGCAATGCCGACTGCCCCGTCGCGCCCTTGCCTAAACTCTCGGCCAATTCCGACAGGGCTATCACATTGCGCGTGTTGGAGGTGGTTCCCGTCTTGTTGGTGACCCACACCTCTACCCTGGTGACATTGATACCCGTCAGCAGATTGGGCAACTGCTGCATAGCGGCATCGTAGCGCTCACGGAAATACTTGGCCAGGAAGAAGTGGCGGTTCTCCTCATAGTTGGCCACATCGATCTCGAAGGGTGTCAGCTGGGTGCCGCCCTGTGATGAAACGCTCTTGGTGGTGGAGTTTTTCTGCGAGAACACCGTCTGCAGTTTCAGTTTACCAAACTGCATATCGGTGCGCACGCCAAAAAGGCTGCTGGCACCCTTCACCAGCGTGTTGTTAGAGGGGAAGGTGATGTTACCAGCCTCTACCAGTTTGATGATCTCGTCCTCCTTGCCCTCATAGCGCAACTTGAGGTTCTTGGTGTCGAAGTCGAACGTGGCATCGGTGTTGTAGTTAAGACTCATGTTGACCTTGTCGCCCACCTTGCCCGTGACATTCAGGTTGATTTTCTCGTCAAAGTCTACTGCCGTAGTCTTGCGGTTACGCTCTGGCAGCGAGGGGTTGTCGATATTCTTCAAGGTAGCGCCAAGCTTCAGCTCTGCCGTACCCTGAGTACGGATGCGCACACCACCAGGGCCGAAAATCTTCTCTGCAGGGCCTAAGTCGAAGTGCATGTCGGAGAAGTCGAACTTCTCCTTACCCTTGGCGGCTACGTTCTCTGCATCCTTCTTGCGGAAGAAGAGTGCCCGCTCGCGGCGCTCACTCCACTGCTGATACTCCTCAGGAGTCATCAGAACAGGGGTATTCAGGTAGGTATCGCCTATCTTGGAGCCAATCTTATAGACATTCAGCGAGTCGTCGTACTCCACTTGCTGGCGGATGTTTTCTGGAAAACGAAGGTCGAGAGCGGAGGTGTCGAGGTCGGCAGTCTCTATCGGGGCCGTACGCTGGATGCGCCAACGCGCGCGTACCAATGAGTCAGGGACGGTATCTTCCTCTACCTGCAAGACAGGCTGCGCCGTAGGCACAACGCGCCGCTGCGTCTTGTCATCTTGCGGAGGCATGGCCAAAGCGGTAATGCTGAGCAAGACTATTGTAATATAGAGGAAGCGTTTCAAGACCTGTTACTTAATTTGTTTCAATGCCTGCTTCACCACCTGTTCGACAGGGAGGTCGGGCTGCGACTGAAGGATGGCGAGCACCACCTTCTGAGTGGGAGCGGGGGCAAAGCCCAGCATGGTAAGAGCCGAAACAGCCTCGTCCCTCACAGCATTGTTGACAGGAACTGCTACCGTTCCACCAGCAGGAATCTCGTCGGCAATGCCCAGTGCCACAATCTTGTCGCGCAGGTCGACGATGATGCGCTGAGCCGTCATCTTGCCGATGCCCTTTATCCCTTTGATGAGCCGTTCGTCACCACGCGAGATGGCATTGCACAGTTCTGCGACGCTCATCGACGAGAGCATCATCCGAGCCGTGTTAGGACCAACACCGCTGACGGTGATAAGCAACTCGAACATCTCACGCTCTTTCTTCGACACAAAACCATAGAGCATATAAGCATCCTCACGGATTGACTCAAAGACATAGAGCTTCACCTCCTTCTTGCCTTGAATGGCCGAGTAGGTGGTGAGCGAGATATTGAGTCCATAACCTACGCCTGCTGCTTCCACAGTAGCCAATGCTGGGGTAAGCTCCGTCAGCTCACCCTTGATGTATTCTATCATAGCTATCTATTATTTTTAATGTATATATACACTAAGATAAACGACCATTGCCTTTGTTTTATTGTATCTGGGGGGCAAAAGATGACACAGCATAACATTTTGCAGCTTTTTAACAAAATAATCTGCCATTTCGTTACGTATTTCAAGAAAAAGCTGTACTTTTGCAACCGAAAAGAAACAAAAACGACCCTTAACAATACAAATTATGAAGAAAATCAGAGCCGCCGTAGTAGGCTACGGCAACATTGGCAAGTACACTATTCAGGCATTGGAAGCCGCTCCCGACTTCGAGATTGCCGGCGTCGTGCGTAGAAACGGTTCGGCCGACAAGCCTGCCGAGCTGGCACAGTATGAGGTAGTAAAGGACATCAAGGAACTGAAGGGCGTCGATGTAGCCATCCTGGCCACCCCCACCCGCTCATGCGAAGAGTATGCCAAGCAGATACTGCCGTTGGGCATCAATACCGTCGACTCGTTCGACATCCACACCAACATCCGCGGCTATCGCGAGCGACTGATGGAGATCAACAAGCAGACGGGCACCGTCAGCGTGATTGCTGCAGGATGGGATCCAGGCAGCGACTCTATCGTTCGCACACTGATGCAGAGCCTGGCACCCAAAGGACTAAGCTACACCAACTTCGGCCCTGGCATGTCGATGGGTCACTCCGTATGCGTGCGTTCGAAGGCTGGCGTGAAGAATGCCCTCTCGATGACCATCCCCTTGGGCGAAGGCATCCATCGCCGCATGGTCTATGTAGAGCTCGAAGACGGCTACTCGCTCGAACAGGTGACCAAGGACATCAAGGCTGACCCCTATTTTGCCTCCGACGAGACACATGTCTTCCAGGTGGAAAGCGTCGACGATGTGCGCGACATGGGACACGGGGTGAACCTGGTGCGCAAGGGTGTCTCAGGCCAGACACAAAACCAGCGTCTGGAGTTCAACATGCAGATCAACAACCCTGCCCTGACGGGTCAGGTACTGGTCAACGTGGCACGTGCTTCCATGCGTCAGCAGCCGGGCTGCTACACTATGATAGAGATTCCCGTCATCGACATGCTGCCGGGCAATCGAGAGGACCTGATAGAACACTTGGTATAAGCGATACACCCACTTCGCACAACAGACAGGGGGAGGTGTGTCAAAGCATGGCTAACTCCCCTCCTTTCCAAGGAGGGAACAAGTTACCTCGTTTTGACATACCTCCACTTTATTTTTGGGAAAAATGTCTAAAATATTTGGCAGTCTATATTTTTATAACTACATTTGCAAACAATTTTATTTTATCACTAACATCATTGCAATTATGAAGAAATTCTTTTCCCTTAGCCTGATGCTCATGGCAGCATTAGCAGTAAATGCCCAACTGAAGGTGGCCCCCAAGATGCAGATGGGCGACCAGAAGAACTATGTGACAACTACCGTAGCCAAGATTCCTGGACAGGGCACCCTGACCATCACCGACGAGACCACCATCAGCGTCGCCGAAGTACTGTCGGAGGGTTTTGTGCTAAGCGTCGAGACCACCAAGGTCACGTCCGATGCCCAAGCCGGAAACATAGCCGGCCTGCTGATGTCTGCCGCACAGGAGATGATGGCAGGTGTGGAGATTCGTGTCAACACCGACCTGAACGGCCAGCCTCAGGGCATTGCCAACTACACCGACGTAAAGGCCAAACTCGAGAAGAATAGCGACCAGCTGGTAGACAAGATGCTCCAGAGCGTGCCACAGATAGCACAGGTGATGGGCAAAGACGCGCTGAAGAAGCACATTATGGACAACGTATCAGAAAAGAGCCTGCTGGCAGCCATGAAGAACTCTACCTGCCCCTTAGTGCTGAACGGCAAGACACTGACTACGGGCGCTCAGGAGGATTACACCAATGAGCAAGGACTGAAGATGAAGCGCATGTATTTCGTCAATGGCCAGAAGGTGACCAGCAGCGGCTCCATCAATATGTCGAAGGAAGACATGAAGGCACTCATCATCAAGCAGGTGGAGCAGATGATGCCCGAGCAGGCAGAGATGATCAAGCAGAACATCGACCAGGTGATGGCCAGCGGCTTGGTGAAAATAGACATGAAGGAGACGGCCAGCTACGATCTCGACGCTGACGGATGGCTGAAGAGCATCAACAGCGAGTCGACAATGGACTCTATGGGCCAACAGACCAATATCAAGGCAACTGTAACGCTTAAATAAGAGGTAAGAAGTAAGAAGTAAGAGGTAAGAGAAAAAATGAGGAGACTTACAATTCTAATGCTGCTGGCTGCCGTCGCACTGAACCTGTCGGCACAGACAGCACGCGAGGAGCTGAAAGCCAACAAATACCTGGCTGGCAGCAACTATCTGGACTACGACCGCCAGCTGACACATGAGAAGCTGACACCGGCACCCAAGGGCTACACCCCCTTCTACATGTCGCACTACGGCCGCCACGGCTCGCGCTGGCTCATCGGCGAGCGCAGCTACACCAGCGTCACCGAGACGATGCAAAAAGCCAGAAAGGCTGGAAAGCTGACTCCAAAAGGCGAAGAGGTCTTACAGCAGTTGGAGGCCTTCGTCAGCCTGCCCGCTGCCAACTTCCCTGCTCTGGACGGAAAGTATAGCGGCGCACAATATCGCTTGGGCGACCTGTCGACGGTCGGCGAGCGCCAGCATCACGGCATAGCACGCCGCATGGTGGAGCACTTCCCTGAGATTTTCAAGACGCGCAACCTGCACATCGATGCACGCTCGACCACCGTCAACCGCTGCATCCTGTCGATGGAAGCCGAGTGCGAGGAACTGGCAGCCGCCAACCCCACCATCGTGTTCCATAACGATGTCAGCGATGCCCTGCAATACTATCTCAACCAGCCGCGCTCAGGACTCGTCAAGTCGATGGGGCGCAAGGGACGCGAGATTCGCCGCTCGCTCAACGGCCGCATCGACCCCACCCGACTGATGGGCGTACTCTTCAACGATGCCAAATGGGTGAAGGACAACGTGAAGGCATGGCCGCTGATGTACAATCTCTTTGAGGTGACCACCAACATGCAGAGCCACGACCAGGCGCCCGACCTCTATTCACTGTTCACTGACGACGAGATATACGAGCAGTGGCGCATGCGCAACATCGGATGGTACATAGACTACGGACCCTCGCCCATGACCGACGGCATCATGCCCTTCTCGCAGCGCAACCTGCTGCGCAACATCATCGAGACCACCGATACCGTCACCCAGACCCAGGCTACGCTACGCTTCGGCCACGAGGTGTGCGTGATGCCCCTGGCCTGTCTGCTCGAGTTAGGCTCCTGCGGCGCACAGGTGGCCGACACCAACGAGCTCGACAACGTATGGCGCAACTATCGCATATTCCCAATGGCCTGCAACGTCCAGCTCGTATTCTATCGTCCCAAGAAGGGACAGGGCGATGTGCTGGTGAAGGCACTGCTCAACGAGCGCGAGGTGACGCTACCCGTCAAGACCACCCAGCATCCTTATTATAAATGGGCCGACCTGCGGCAGTACTATCTCGACAAGCTGGCTGCCTACGATGCCAAGGAGGCTGCCATGACGAAGCAGCCCGAGGTGGAGGAGAAGTACACCAAATACTATACCAACCTGCCCGTCGAGGTGCAGCCCGTCAGGCGGCCAGCCATCCCCAACGCCACGGTCAACCTCAAGGAGGTGGGCGGCGTCGGCGATGGCATCACACTCTGCACGGAGGCCTTTGCCAAAGGCATCAGCAAGCTCAGCAAGCAAGGCGGCGGCCGTCTGGTAGTGCCCGAGGGCGTTTGGCTGACAGGACCCATTTCGTTGAAAGACAATATCGAGCTGCATCTCAACAAGAATGCCATCGTGCTCTTCTCGCCTGACAAGACACTCTACGTAGACCCCACCGGCAAGTCGAGCCGCGTCTATGCCGGCATCCGCGCATCGAAGCGCAAGAACATTGCCATCACGGGCGAAGGCATCATCGACGGCAACGGCGAATATTGGCGGCCTGTGAAGCGCTCGAAGGTCAGCGACGTGGAGTGGAAGGACTTCCTCGACAAGATTGGCGGCGTGACCAAGGACAACGACAAGCTGTTCTACCCCTGGGACGCAACAGGCAAGGGAAACATTGCCGACACGCCTGAGCAGCAGGAGAAGATGCGCAACGACCTCATCCGGCTGACCGACTGCGAGAACGTACTCATAGAAGGCGTCACAGTGCAGAATGCGCCTAAGTTCCACGTCCACCCCCTCAACTGCAAGAATGTCATCGTGGACGGAGTGACCGTGCGATGCCCCTGGAACGCACAGAATGGCGACGCAATAGACTTTTCGGATGTCAACACCGGCCTCATCGTCAACTGCGTGGTGGATGCCGGTGACGACGGCATCTGCATGAAGAGCAACAAGCAGAAAGCCAAGTCGCCTGCCAACGGATGCCAGGACATCGTCATCCAGGACAACACCGTCTTCCATGCCCACGGCGGCTTCGTACTGGGCAGCGAGACTATCAGCGGCATGGAGCGCATCGTGGTGCGCCACAACCGCTTCAGCGGCACGGATACAGGCTTGAGATTCAAGAGCGGCATCGGGCGCGGCGGCAAAACCAACGACCTTTACATCTCGGACATCGTGATGACCGACATCAAGGACGAGGCCATCGTCTTCCAGTGCGACTACATAGACCGCCCGGCAGGCAGCGATCCCAATCAGGTGCCCACCTATACGGAAGAGCAGCGCCGCTCAGCACCCGAGTTCCAGGGCATCCACATCGACCGCGTCACTTGCCAGGGAGTCAAGACTGCCGTCAAGGCCAGCGGAATCAAGGGGCTCGACTGCGTCCACGACATCGACATCAGCAACTCCACCTTCGTCTACCGCAAGAACGACCAGCAGATAGACCCAGAGACCGCCAAGCTGAACATCAGGGACGTCAAGTTCATCAAGCAATAAACACCGCCGACCCCGCTGCGAGTTTCGCAGCGGGGTTTTTGTATGTACCCCTGAGTATGGCTATAGTATGGCATCACTGGGAGAAAAGTGAACGCTTCTTCCACATTTTTTGTCCGAAACGTGCGGCAGTCTCAGATTTTTTCCCTATCTTTGCATGCAAAAACATCCCACACCGACACCATGCCCCTGCAACCACTGACATACACCCGCGACGCTGCTACCGGCCCGATGCTGACGGGCGGGAGGACTGAGGGTGCCCGGCAGGGCGGCGGGAAAGGCTTGACTCTTACCCCCCCCCCCACGTCAAAAATCTTTATATCCTGCACTGCGCCTCGTGCGCAGCTGCGTTTGACATACGGTCTCGCCGTGCCTTCGGGCATGGCGGGACCGCTGTGCTTTCGGGCATTCACCAGCCACGACAATTCAACATTTTACAAACAACAATAAAAACAAAACATTTATGAAACAAAAATTATTTTCAATGCTCGCCCTGCTGCTGATGGCAGCGACGGGCGCAATGGCGCAGACGGAAACGCTGTTGACCACAATTACAGCAACAGGCAAAGAGCAAGCCAGCTACAGTACGGCGAATGTGGCAACCGTTTCATTCAGTTATACTGCATATGGATCCTCAGCATACAGTGATAACTGGGGCTGGTGGGGATACGGTTGGGCGGCAACCGTCAATGCTGCCGAAGGATACACCATCACCAAATGCGTATTCTATGACGATCAAAATCGTACTGCTACAGACAGCGAAGCTCCCTTTGTTGTAGAAACCACAGAAGAGGATAAGACACCGAAAGTAAATGGCACACCCATTAAGGCAGACCAATCTAAAGGTATAAAAAAGATTGAGGTGTATGGCTACGCTACGCCTGTCGCCACGGGCTACAGCGTCACCCTGCCCGAAGGCACCGAGGATGCCGGCAACTGGACCATCAGCCCGAAGAGTGAGGGTCTGTCGGAGAACGACCAAGTCACCATCACCTACAACGGCTCGAAGAGGGTGAAGAGCGTCACGGCCGTGAAGAAGGCGGCGACCATCCCCGTCACCGCCATCACGCTCAACAAGACCGAGACCTCAATCAAAGTCGGCTCGACCGAAACGCTCAGTGTGACCGCAGTGGCTCCCGACAACGCCACGGACAAAACATACACATGGAAGACGAGTGACGCATCGAAAGCTACCGTTGACCAAGACGGCAAGGTGACCGCCGTAGCCGAAGGCACTGTCACTATCTATGCCGAGGCTAACGACGGCAGCGGTGTTCAGGGCAGCTGCACCGTCACCGTGACTCCCGCCGCTCCAGAGTATTACAACAAGCTGACAAAAATCAATGACGATTATGAAGAACAAGTATATTTGTTAAAACAGCTTGGTCGAGGGCGTCAAGCCTATAATTCGTCCCTTACTGCTGCGCAGGCTTATGCTCTGGCAACTTATCAGGCAGCCATCGATGGTAAGCCCGTGTATGTCATCATGTCGTCGCAGGATGGTGGCTATTCAATACACTATGCCCTCAGCACAGATGCCGCAGCCACGGAGCACACGGCCGATCTCTATATTATCTGCAACGAGAGTAATCCTGTGAGGATGTATTACGTCGCACAGTAACGCCCCCGCTCGGGCGAACGCTCACAGGGGGACAGACCCCCTGTGAGGTAATGAGCCCAGGGCGAGAAGGGGAAAAGGACCACTCGGTGCGCCGAGTACCGCAAAAAAGTCGTTGGCACGACCACTCGGTGCGCCGAGTACCCGCAAAAAAGTCGTTGGCACGACCACTCGGTAAGCCGAGTACCCGCAAAAAAGTCGTTGGCACGACCACTCGGTGCACCGAGTGATGGCCACAAAGTCGTTTTCTGACTACTCGGTGCGCCGAGTGGTCGAAAAAAAAGAAATA
>JAEEGJ010004091.1_pt1 | contig 51296 bp, 42 predicted proteins | sample 8958761 | NCBI WGS metagenome assembly JAEEGJ01 (sample SAMN16246546, study PRJNA631951) | gut metagenome | biome: gut microbiome; feature: rumen; material: RS-attached | host: Bos | place: Iran: Karaj | collected 2018-10
GAAGAAAAACCGAAAAGACCGCGAGGGAGACCTCGCAAGGAGTCGACGGAAGAAGAAAAACCAAAACGTCCACGCGGAAGACCTCGCAAAACTCCTTCGTAAAAAGGAGAAAAGAAGAGAGTTTGGAATCCTTTTGTTTGATAAAATTGGAACAGGTGATTCAACATTGATTTTTGAATCTATAGTACATAGATTTGGGAAAGTTTTACTTAAGTGTAAATGTTGGGCAGATACCTTGTGTACGGTATCTGCTCTTTTTTATGGATTTTTTGGTAGAATTGACTGATGAAGTGTGTGAATTTGCTAAGATGGTGGAGAATTTTAATATTCTATGCAAAAGTCAAACTGTTAATTTGTCCATATGAAATATAATTGATAATCTTATTTCTGTTATTGTTTAGATTTTACGGTTCCTTATAACAAAATGAAGAAGAAAAAAGTTCGATATTTTTTTATTCAATTAATGATCATCATAATAAGTAGTTTGATTACATTCGAGATATACCAGGATTTAAGAATCAGTAACAATTCTTCAGCAAATAAATACTCTGTTGCGATTAAATTTAATGATGATTACAGAATAAACAGAAATACTCACAGTTATATATTAGGCTTTACTGATCATGATTTCTCAAAAGAGAATTATAAGAATAAAAAAACATACAGATATAGGATAGAAAAAAATAATATCATTTTCGATTTTTCATCTGAATTCCGTAAACTTCAGAAAATTCTTCTTTATGAAAGGATAATATCTGAACAAAATGAACAGCAGGAAGAGGAGAAGATCTCATCCATAATTGATGAAATAACTGTAAATAATCAAAAATACGATTTCAAAGTTTTACCGTTGGATTCCTTTTTATCTGCTCAGAACAAAGAAAAATTTGATATAACCGAAATAGAATTCAGCAGTCCGGTTTATTCTGCAGCAGATACTGATTTAGTGTCTGATTCAGGCGTGATTTTGTCTTTTTTTCTAATTGCGCTGATTTGTACGGCGGTATCAGTACTCATAAGTATAGCCGGTAGTAAATTAAAGCCGTCTTTTACTCTAAATGTCGGGATGATTGCAATACTGTTCGCTGTGATGATGATACACCTGATGTTCGTGTATTTTGTGGTAAGAGATTTCAGTGACAGAAGCACCATTATGATATCCTCTGTTCTGTTTACTTTTACTGATTTTTTGTTTGTTTTTCTTATATCGCTTCTTGTTTCGGGACACAGAATAGTCTATACCGCTGTCATCGCAACTGTATTGACAGTTTTAATCGGTCAGATAGTCTGTATTACAAATTCATGCAGCTATATAAGTCCTGTTTCTTTAGGTAACATCAACATTGATAATATCAGTACTTTATATAACGGCGGTAATGAAAAGTTTATACTTGTATATTTCCTGTTGATCGCTCTTTTGCTGACTCGGTACAGAAAAACAAAAATTATTGATATCAGCAGAAAAGTTTGGCTTATAACAGCGTCGGCTGTTATATTTTTCGGGACTTTGTCTTTTTTATTCAACTCTCTTCCGGATGGTTCAAAAATTGAAAAATTTCAGTCTCCGGTCATAGGACTGTTTAAGGTTAAATTAAATAAACATTTTCCGAATTTTACTGAAAAATTTTCTATAGTATATTCATCTGTTCTTCAAAAATATAAGACTGATGATTTCAATTACAGGGAAACATTCTATAATGATTCAGTATTTGAAAAAACTCTGCAGTATCCGCAATTAAAAAAAGTATCAAAGCCTAATCTCATAATATTCTTTACTGAAAGTTTTACTGCTGAACTTATGGATAGCTACCGAACATCCAGGATCGAATTGATGCCATTCATGTCAAATCTGCATTCGGTGTACAGCGACAAGCAGATTACTTTGGTCAGAAACTATTTCAATCATACTGCAACCACGATAAGAGGAATAAGAAGTCAGCTATTTTCTGGATTTCAGAAAGATGCAGTTACAGAAAAGAAAATTACCGACTCGAATTCACTGACGGAAATATTAAAGTCTCACGGGTATCAGACTTTTTTTATAATACCTGAATCAGGTGATACTTTCTTAACAATGGTGAAAGTTGTTGGATTTGAAAATGTTCTGCCGAGTAATTCAAACACTGTAGGAACCAATCATAATGTTATTACTGACTGTATTTCAGCAATCTGTGATGATGAAGTCCTCTTCCAGAGGTTCAAGGAAACGGTAAAGCTGATAAAAGATAAGAAAGTAGACAGTGAACTTCCGTTTTTTGTTGCTCTTTACAATATGGGCACGCACATGAGCATGGATGGAAAATATAAGTTTCGTGACGGAGCTAATTCCGTTTTAAACAGATTTTTCACATTAGATCATAATTTGAAGGATTTTATAGATTTTTATTATGAGGAACTTGCTGATGACACAATACTGATTATCACAGCAGATCATTCCATAATCCCGGGGGAGCCGGGAACCGAAGCCTTGGACTTTGATAAAAGATTCATTACAAATCAGGTACCGATGTTTATATTTCAACCCTACTGGGATCTGCCGAGGGAATTAGATCTTCACGAAATTGGCGGATATATGAACGGACTGGCACTCGCTCCGACTGTTCTGCATCTAATGAATATCAATGATCCTAATTATTTTCTCGGATGCTCCATTTTTGAAAGAATGTGCAGAAGAACGCTGGATCTTTCTCGCTATGGCTGGTATACGGATAAAGGCTTTTTTTATGAGGAAGGCTTCTATGAAAACGGTAAAAAGTATAAACCGGAAAAAATAGACTCTTTTTTTCAGAAAAAGCATCCTGATATAGATTTTTCCCTTATAAATGCTTACAGGGAAGGTTTCATAAGCCTATTTGGAGAATGAGCGTTATTGAAAAGGTACGGTCCTTTGGAATCGTGGACGGTACTATGTTAAAAATCTTGATTATGGCTTTCTCGTTATTGTATGTTCAGTGATATTTGACATCGGTTAATCTTTTATGAGTAGTGGGTGTATGCTATAATCCGCCTGAGTCGGTCAGACAATCGCCGCCCTTTTTGGGGGGAGGAAAGTCCGGGCTCCGCAGAGCAGAGTGCCAGGTAACGCCTGGGGGGTGTGAACCTACGAAAAGTGCAACAGAAAGTATACCGCCTTTATGGTAAGGGTGAAATGGCGAGGTAAGAGCTCACCGCGCATCTAGTAATAGTATGCGGCAGTGTAAACTCCACTCGGAGCAAGATCAAATAGGTTTCCGTTAATGTTGCTCGCATTGGAAACGGGTAGATCGCTAGAGTCTGTAAGTGATTGCAGAAGTAGATGAATGATTGTCACCGCAAGGTACAGAACCCGGCTTATGACTGACTCACACATGTCGCTCAGTTTTTTTTAGAGCGTTGCAGAATAAAAACATCGGGTTACATCTCTGCCGGACTTTTGTAAAGTCTGCAGTCGCCATGGAGATGGCGATAATTATTTTCATGTGCCTGTTTTAAGTCTATTGTCTGCGGTCGTAATCATTCTCTTTGATAACAAACTTTTTCCTTGTTCTTTCAGTATGATTACAGATTGCTGTTGTCTTAATATAGAATTATTGTGAAAAGTTCTCAAAATATTTTGTGTGTGGATCTTGATGGAACCCTCATCAAGACTGATATGCTTCTGGAATCCTTTATTTTTTCCTTCAAGAAAAATCCTTTTGTTATTTTTTTCTGTCTGTTCTGGCTTTTGAGCGGCGGCAAGGCAAAGCTTAAGCATAAGCTTGCGTTAAAGTATGTTTTTGATCCTTCTCTTTTGCCGTATAACGACAAGTTTCTGGATTTTTTAAAAAAAAGAAAAAATGACGGGTGTGAACTATCCCTGGTGTCGGCCTCAAGTGAAATTATAGTAAAGAAAATAGCTGATTATCTTGGACTGTTTTCTGATTCTTTCGGATCTGATTCGGTAAACAATTTATCATCCTTAAAAAAGGCTGATTTTCTTCTAAAGAAATATGGTGATAAAAACTTTGTCTATTGCGGAAATTCACCTGATGATATTCCTGTCTGGAAAGTTTCAGGATCAGCCGTGTGCGTCAATACACCGTCAGGAGTGAAGAGAAAACTCAGGAATTTCGGAATAAGATTTGAGGAAGTATCAACAACTGAAAATCTCCTTTTTGCTGTGATCCGGGCATTGAGAATACATCAGTGGGCCAAAAATGTTTTGCTTTTTGTACCCCTTGTGACAGCCAGACTGTTTTTTGATTTTCATGCGTGGGAACAGCTTGTAATAGCATTTCTGTCCTTTTCTTTTATGTCCTCCTTTGTTTATATTCTCAATGATCTACTTGATTTGGAAAGTGACCGCAGCCATTCTGTTAAGTGCAGGCGTCCTTTCGCTTCAGGAAGTTTGTCTATAGCCTTTGGTATGTTTTTAATGCCTCTGCTGTTCCTCGTTTCTGTAAGTCTTGCGATTTTTGTTTCTGATACTTTTGTAAGCTGTCTGCTCATATATCTGATCGTTACGTCTCTCTACTCCTTTAAATTCAAACAGTTTATTGTTGTTGATTGTTTGATACTGTCGTTTCTCTATACTTTCAGAATTATTTCTGGAATAGCTGTTTTGCGAGTTTCGACATCATTATGGTTAATCACGTTTTCCGGTTTTTTCTTTCTGGCATTAGCGATAGTTAAGCGTATGGCTGAATTGAAAAACCAGGAATTAAAAGGAACAGTAAAGACAAAAGGAAGAGGATATGTAATATCTGATTATCCTATGCTGAGTCAGATTGCAGTGTCATGCGGACTGATGTCGACCCTGGTTTTTGCTCTTTACGTCAACAGTAGCAAGGCGCTTTTGTTTCCGCATCCTGTATTTATTTATTTTTGCGGTCCTGTTCTTGTTTTTTGGTTTTGCTACATTTTTTTACAGACGCACAGAGGAAATATGGATGAAGATCCGGTTATGTTTGCTGTGAAGGACAAAATCAGTTTGCTTTCAGGTCTGGTGTTCATATCACTGTTTTTGCGGGGAGTGATCTATTAATGACTCTGGTATCATCGTGGGGTTTGCTGAAAAAAACAGAACATAATATTTACCCTGTTGCAGACAGATTGCAGCGTCAATTTCTTCAATCTGAACATTTGGGTGATAACCGAACTTTTTTACCAAGAGGAAACGGCCGCAGCTACGGTGACGTATGTATCAATTCGGGCGGGACACTTTTATGGACAGGATTTTTGGATAAGTTCGTAGATTTTGATCCACAAAATATGACAGTGACAGTAGAATCCGGGGTTCTGCTTCGTGATCTTCAGCGTTTTCTTGTTGTAAAAGGGTTTATGCTTCCAGTGACTCCCGGAACCCAGGAAGTTTCAGTGGGAGGAGCCATAGCATGTGATGTACATTGTAAGAATCATCATATGTACGGTACGTTCGGATGTAATGTTAAATCCTTTAAACTGCTGAGAACTGACGGTGAACTTTTGACATGCTCCTCTTCAGAAAATGCGGGCTTTTTCAAGGCCACCATTGGTGGCCTCGGTCTGACGGGACTTGTGGTCGAGGCGACTCTGCTTTTAAAAAAAGTCGCTGGTTCATGGATTAATGCAGAGAATATCCCGTTTGCAAATTTGAACGAATTTTTTGACTTGTCAAAAGCTTCGGAAAATAAGTACGAACATACGGTTTCCTGGATAGACTGCATTACAGGAGATGGAGAAAGAGGTATATTTATGCGTGGAAATAATTCTGAACGCAGGGACTGTGAACTGTTAAAAGGTTCTATAAATTTCCCTTTTACACCTCCTTTTTCCCTGGTAAATTCACTTTCTTTGCGTTTATTCAACACATTCTACTATTATGCGCAGAGTTTGAAGTCCAGACCTTTTTGGGTTCAGTATGAAAAATTTTTTTATCCGCTGGATCATGTGGGTAACTGGAATCGCATTTATGGTAAAAAAGGTTTTTATCAGTATCAGTGTGTTGTTCCGATGTCTGCGGGTTATGATGCTGTTTCTGAAATTCAGCAGCAGATAGCTAAAGCAAATGAAGGTTCATTTCTTGGTGTGCTGAAAACGTTTGGAAGAAAAAAATCTCCGGGTCTTCTTAGTTTTCCGGTTCATGGCGTTACCTATGCGCTTGATTTTCCAAACCGCGGGGATAAAACGGAGAAACTGTTCAGAAATCTTGACAGTATCGTAAGAGAGTCCGGCGGTAGATTATATCTGGCCAAGGATGCACGGCAGCCGAAGGAACTCTTTGAACTGGGGTATGGCGATGCTATGAATGAATTTATCAAATATGCAGATCCCCGTATTAGTTCTGATTTATCAAGAAGGCTTATGGGATTTTGAAAGTGAATAAGGTTGCTAAAAAGCTGGTTCTGGTTGGTGCGACTTCACTTATTGCATCAAACTGTGCAAGAATCTGGGTTCAAAATGGATTTAATGAAGTTGTGCTTATAGGCAGAGACAGGAAGCGGCTTGAAAATGTCGGCTGTGATCTGGCGGTAAGATCGGGAAGAGATGATTTTTCCTGTTCCTGCGAGGTTGTTTGTGATGGAACAGATGCGGAATCTGTAACAGAAACTATCGATAATATCTGCAGAGATGCAGTTCCTGATATTGTTCTTATAGCTCAGGGATCCTCGCTGGACATGAATGAGGAGCTTCAGCAGAATTTATCTAGATTGAAATCATCTCTTCTTCTTAACGGTATATCTCCTGTTCTTTATGCACAGGGCTTTGCCAGACACATGGAAAAGAAAGGGGCTGGGCATGTTGTCATGATCGGCTCTGTTGCAGGTGACAGGGGCAGATCCTCCAATTATGTCTACGGATCTGGCAAATCGCTTCTTGATACCTATGCCGAGGGAATGAGGCACTATTTTGCTCTGAAAAAATGCGGTGTAATGGTTACGGTGGTAAAGCCGGGGCCTACTTTGACTCCCATGACAGCTGATTTGGTAGGAAAGGTAAAGCTTGCAGATGTGAAAGATGTTGCCAAATGCATTGTAAGGGGTGTGGATTGCGGTAAAAAAACTGTATATGCTCCCTCCAGGTGGCGTTTAATTATGTTTGTTATAAGAAATCTTCCGTCTTTCGTTTTTAACAGACTTAATATTTAGTGTTTTCGCAGAAATCGCTGATAATTTTGCGTTCAGTTGAATGGTAATCATGACGGAGTTTTGTCAGGTAAGTTGAGTGCAAACGGTGTGGTATGGGCACTGCTATTCGTAATCTTTTTTTATCCAGACAGTTTATTCTTTTTGTTGCCGCAGGCTGCGTTGCTGCACTTGCAAATTTTCTGTCCAGAATTTTTTTCAGTTCATGCAATATACCGTTTTATCTTGCTGTTGTTTTGGCATATCTTCTTGGTATGTTTATAGCTTTTCTTCTGTTTAATTATGTTGTTTTTAAAAGAAATACCAATTCAATGGGAAAATCAGTAATCGGTTTTACTATCGTTAACATAATCGGCATACTTATTACTTTGGCCGTAAGTTCATTCATGTATTACTGTTTGCTTCCTGCAGTCAATTATAACTACTGCTCGGCTGAGTTATCGCATTTCACCGGCATTTCCTTTACTACGTTTACCAGTTTTATCGGACATAAGTTTTTTTCATTTCGCGAATCTGTATAATTTGAATATGTCGGCATATTGAAAGTATAATGCAGACAGTTCCCTGTAAATTTCCGGTTTTTTTTATGTCTGATTCATTAGAAAATGCTCTGTATATAGTGTCTACCCCTATTGGAAATCTGGATGATATAACTTTTCGTGCGGTGTCTGTTCTTAAAAATGTGGATTTGATAGGTGCCGAGGATACGCGGCATTCCAGAATTCTTCTTGATCATTACGGCATTGATACCAGAATGTTCTCTCTGCATGATCATAATGAACAGGACAAAAAAAATTACATAGTTGATCAAATCAGGCAGGGGCACAGTGTTGCACTTATTTCCGATGCCGGAACTCCCCTGATTTCGGATCCTGGATATCATGTTGCCTCATACTGCCGTGAACTTGGGATAAGAGTTATTCCCGTACCGGGACCAAGTGCCGTAATTTCTGCTCTTTCAGCTTCAGGACTTCCGACAGATAAGTTTGTTTTCGGCGGTTTTCTTCCGGTTAAGGAAAAGGCGCTTGCTGATGAACTGCAGCAGCTTGTTTGTGAAGTCAAAACATACGTATATTATGAATCCCCCCGCAGAATACTTGATACAGTAAGAGCAATAGTTCACGTTTTAGGAGCGGAACGCAGACTTGTAATAGCTCGCGAAATGACAAAAACTTTTGAAAGTTTTTACGATCTTAATGCAGGTGAAATGCTTGCCTATCTTGAAGAGGATGCGAACAGACTCAAGGGGGAGTTTGTTGTCATGATTGCAGGATGCTGCAAGAAGAATGACGGTATTCCGGCAGAGGCTTTGAATCTTTTAAAGATTTTGAATGAGCATCTGCCTTTGAAAACGTCTGCTGCTATCTGTGCTGAATTCTTTCATTTATCCAAAAATGAACTTTACAGGCAGGGACTGGAGGAACAGTCATCCCGTGGAGATTAGCTCTGTTAGATTTTTTTCCCGTTTTTTGTTTTCACTATGCATAAGATTCCTTGTTGATGCATTTTTTTACAGACTGTAATTGATTTAAGTTTCTTTATTTTCTGTATGGCTGATCTGTACAGATTTCCTTGAACAGGGTCTTCTTAACTTGTTCTAACTTTTATTTTTCAGAAGTGAAGCTTTTTTTACGGTTCTTTCTGAATCTCTCTTTATTCCTTAGTTTATTTAGAATTATTGCTTGTTGAATTTTTAATCATATATTGCATTTAAATTTTATGTTTTTTACAATAAGTGGATAATTGTGGGATTTTGTGGTTTTTTATATTGCTGTAGAGAACTGTTTGTATGTTACGAGGTGCTAATGCCGTTACTCTTGACAGTAAAGGCAGGATAACGATACCTACGAGATATCGCACTTTTCTTGCTGAAGAGTGTGACGGCAGGTTTGTGTGCACAATCGATATTCAGCATCCGTGTCTGCTTCTTTTCCCTCTTAATAAATGGGAGATACTGGAGAAAAAACTTAGCAGACTGTCAAGTATTAATGAGTATGAACGAAGACTGCAGCGGCTTCTTCTCGGAAATGCCATTGACTGCGAATCCGATTCAAACGGCAGAATTCTGATCGCTCCTGTTTTGCGTGAACATGCTTCACTGGATAAAAATATTATGCTTGTAGGTCAGCTTAACCGGTTTGAGATTTGGTCAGAAACAAATTGGAAGAAAACAATCAGTTCAGATATGGAGAAAGTTTCATCTGCTACATGGACTGAATCGGATGGATTGAAGGGTTTTACGTTGAATGACTGTGAATGAGCATATAACTGTTCTTCTGAATGAAGCGGTGGAAGGACTGTCTGTTTTGCCGGACGGGGTTTATTTTGACTGCACTTTCGGACGGGGCGGTCATTCGCGGTTGATACTGTCCAGACTCGGAGCTGGCGGCAGGTTGTATGCTGTTGACAGGGATCCCATGGCTGTAGAGACAGCAAGATCTATTACTGATCCCAGATTTCAAATTATACATGACCGGTTTTCAAATATCAGATCTATTGCTGACAGTTTAAATCTTACCGGGAAGGTTAACGGTTTGCTTTTTGATCTTGGAGTTTCATCTCCTCAGCTTGATGATCCGGAGCGGGGATTCAGTTTTAATCAGGACGGACCTTTGGATATGAGAATGGATCCTTCAAGGGGCATTAGTGCGGCTGAATGGCTGAACAGTGCGTCTGAGGATGATATTTCCTGGGTCTTAAAGGAATTCGGAGAGGAGCGGTTTGCTCGTAAAATTGCCCGTGCAATTTGTAATGACCGCAGGATTAAACCCTATGAAAGGACTTTGGAACTGGCGGAGATGATTTCCAGGGTGGTAAAGTCAAGAGAGCAGCACAAGCATCCTGCCACTCGAAGTTTTCAGGCGATACGTATATATATAAATTCTGAACTTGAGGAGATAAGGCAGGCTCTATCTGACAGTATTGATGTACTTGCCCCCGGCGGAAGAATAGCGGTGATAAGTTTTCATTCTCTGGAGGACAGGATAGTCAAAACTTTTTTCAGGAGTGAATCCCAGGTTCAGGATCTTCCTCCGGGTTTACCTTTAAGAGAGTGTGATATTAAGCGAAATCTGCGTTTATCACTTGTCGGCAGGCCTGTTAAGCCGTCGGAATCGGAGATAGAGCGCAATGCCAGATCCAGATCTGCTGTTCTTAGAATTGCCGAGAGATGCGGGGTGTGAATGAGCGGATTTTCAATTGAATTGCACAAGATTATTTTAAAAGATCTTGTTGAGCATAGATTTGTTCTTTTTTTATACGGATTGATTGTTTTGATGATGTTTATGACAGTAATCATTACTGCGGACACCAAGGTTGAGATCAGTCAGGTGGAAAGGATTAGCAGGGAAGCTGATGAGTTGAACAATGAGTGGCTGAACCTGTTTCTTGAAGAACAGACTCTGCTTGAACATTCAAAAGTCATGACAGAGGCAGAGCAGAAGTTGCATATGATCCGTCCTTCATTGTCAAATGAAAAAATAGTGGAAGATTAGTACATACCTATGGCGGCAACTAAAGGAAAAAACAGTCGTAAAAGTGTTCAGAAGCCTATACCGATATTTATCAGATGGAGGTACAGGCTGACGGTTGCGTGCGTGTTTGTGGCGCTTTGTTCGCTTTTCGTAAGATTATCCTGGATCCAGATTGTAGATCCTGATTATCTGATCCATGAGGGTGATTTGCGGTCGGTTCGTAAACTGTCGACTGATTCGACCCGGGGAATAATAACGGATCGCAACGGTGTCGCTCTGGCTGTATCGATTCCGGTTAAAGCCGTGTACTGTGATCCAAAAATTCTTCATGATAGGAAGAGTATTGAGCAGACTAAGGCGTGGAGAGCCATATCCGAGGTTCTTGATATTTCTTTTAATGATTTAATGGATAAGATATCAGATCCGCGCAGGCGGTTTGTATATCTTCAGAGACAGGTGACAAATTCTGTAGCAGAGTACATAGACAGTCTTAAACTTGACGGCGTATATGTAAAAAATGAATTTAAACGCTATTATCCTACAGGTGAAATAAACGCTCAGCTTGTCGGTATTACAAATATAGATGATCACGGCATAGAAGGGGTTGAACGCAGTTTTGATGACTGGCTGAGTTCCTCTCCGGAAGAGCTGAAAGTCAGAAAGGATGCCAGAGGTCATGTCATAGAGCGTCTTGGCGTGGTCAAGGAAGGCAAGAAGGGCGGCAGTATAGCTTTAAGTATTGATCAGAGACTACAGTCCATAGCGTACAGTTCTGTTAAAGCCAATTATGAGGAAAGACAGGCTACGTCAATTTCTGTAGTGCTTGTTGATGTCGAATCCGGAGAGATCCTTGTAATGGTTAATGCTCCTTCGTTCAATCCTAACCTGCATACAAAGTATGAAAGTTTCAGAGCAAGAAACAGAGCTATTACAGATACCTATGAACCTGGTTCCACAGTCAAGCCTATAGTTGCGATCAGTGCACTTGAACATAATATTACAAATTGGAATGAGGTGTTTGATACCCGTCCCTTCAGGGTTTACCGCAAGACTGTAACAGACAGTCACCATATGGCGTCGGGTAATCTTGAAAGTATAATCAAGTATTCCTCCAATGTCGGCATGGCTAGAATTTCTCTTAGAATGAATCCTAATGATATTGTCAAAACATTTAATGATTTTGGACTGGGTGTGAATCCGGATCTCGGACTTGTTGGAGAGGTTTCCGGTATGGTTCCGCACCGTACCAGGTGGTCTGATATAGAAAAGGCGACTATAGGATTTGGATACGGACTCAGAATTTCTCCTGTTCAGCTTGCCAGCGCCTATACAACAATTGCAAATTACGGCATTCATAAACCTCTTTCCATTCTGAAGCTTGAGCCGGAGCAGTATCCCAAGGGAGAAAGAGTTGCCAGTGAAAAGGTCATGAGACGCATGTGCAAAACTCTTGAGACTGTAGTTGAGGGAGGAACAGGCAAGCAGGCAAGAATTAACGGTTATACTGTAGCGGGTAAAACCGGTACTGCAAAGGTTGCTGTTGCAGGAGGCTATGGAAAGGATTATGTCGGAACATTCGTAGGTTTTGCACCGGCTTCAAATCCAAGATTTGTTATGGTTGCCATCGTAAACGAGCCTAAAAAGGGTGGTGTTTACGGCGGTGTTGTTGCAGGTCCGATGTTTTCAGAAATTATGGGAGCGGCTTTGCAACTCTATAATGTCTCTCCGGATGAGAATAATGCCAGAGAGCAGGTGAAGGTAGTTAGATTGGAAAACCGGAAATGAACAGTTTAGGGACTATTAAGTCTTTCACAGGTATTGATTCTGATATTGCCGTGGGTGAATTGAAGGCCGACAGCAGAAGTGTTGCTCCGGGTGATGTCTTTGTTGCAGTGCGGGGGCAGGTGCAGGATGGCAGAAAGTATATTCAGCAGGCGGTTGATAAAGGTGCAGCGGTTGTAATATATGAGGATTCTGACGGCTTCAGCTGCAAAAGTGAAGGAGTTGTTTCAATAGGGGTTTCAGATCTGGAGAGTAAACTTCCTGAACTGGCGAGCGTGTTTTATGGAGATCCCAGCAAAAAGGTCAAAATTATTGGAATAACCGGTACCAACGGAAAAAGTTCCACTGCCTTCTATATTGCACAGATGTTTGGCTATCTCGGCAGGAAATGCGGTATTGTGGGTACGGTCGGCAACGGTTTTGTCAATGATCTCCGTCCTTCGATCAATACCACTCCCGGACCGATAGAGATCCAGCGGGAACTGGTCAGACAGATTGATTCCGGTGCAGAGTATGTTGCAATGGAGGTTTCAAGTCACGGAATTGCTCAGGGCAGAATCAACGGCCTGAGTTTTGCTTCTACGGTATTTACAAATATAACTCGTGACCATCTCGATTTTCACAAAACCTTTGAAGCCTACTTTGATGTAAAGAAGAGTTTTATTTTAGCTAATCGAATGAAACCGGTTGTATTAAACTGTGATGATTCCACTGTATATGAAGGTCTGGCTTCTGAGATTCCTTCAGACAGTCTTGTGACTGTCGGCAGAAGAGGAGATTACAGTATCTCTGATATAAAGGCGGAAAAAAAAGGAACGTCATTTCTTTTGAAAACCCCGGACTTTGAAGTCAGAGTTGCAGTTCCTCTGATTGGGGCGTTCAATGTATATAATGCGGTTGAGGCATATGCTTCGGTATGTGAATGTCTGAAAATTTCAGGTGACCAGCTGCTTGGTTCCTTTTCTTCACTTATACCGCTCAGGGGACGAATGGAGTTGTTTCATACCAAGGATTCTCCTCTATGTCTTGTGGATTATGCTCATACACCGGACGGGGTTGAAAAGGCTCTTACAGGTGCAAGAGAGCATACATCCGGCAGACTTATATGTGTTGTAGGTTGCGGCGGTGACAGGGATACGGGTAAACGTCCCATGATGGCGTCGACTGCGTCATCTCTTAGCGATTATCTGATTCTGACAGATGATAATCCAAGAACGGAGGATCCTGAACAGATAATATCCGATATGCTAAAGGGAAGGATCTCATGCGGTTATGAGGTTATACATGATCGCAGGGAAGCGATTAGAAAAGCTGTTTCCATGGCATCGTCCAGTGACACTGTTATTGTTGCCGGCAAGGGGCATGAAGATTACCAGATTGTAGGAAATGAAAAAAGACATTTTAGTGATCAGAAAGTTTTAAAGGATATTTTAGGTTTATGATTTCATTGGGATTGGCTCAGATTGCACAGGCTGTTGGCGGAAGACTGATAGGTGAAGATATATATGTTTCTTCCGTAACAACAGATTCAAGAGCGGTTAAGGATAATGATTTATTCATAGCATTGAGGGGCGAAAAGTTTGATGCGCATGATTTCGCCTCTTCATCTGTCGATAACGGTGCCAGAGCTTTGATTGTATCAAGAGAAATGAATATTTCTGTACCATATATCATTGTAGAGGATACAAGAATTGCACTGGGTAAACTGGGTGCATATCTTAAGAGTCTGCTTCTGCCGAGAACCGTCGGAGTTACGGGGACGTGCGGTAAAACTTCCGTAAAGGATATGATCCTGTCAATTCTTCGCCTTGATGCCGCAACACTGGCCACTGACGGTAATTTCAACAATGATATAGGGGTTCCTCTTACACTGCTGCGATTGAAACCGGAACATAAATATGCTGTTGTTGAAATGGGAACCAATCATCCTGGAGAAATTTCTTATACGACCAATCTGGTTAAACCGGATCTGTGTCTTATAAACAATGTGGGGTATGCTCATATAGAGGGGTTTGGATCTCTTGAAGGGGTGTTCAAGGCAAAAATGGAGATTTTTGAGGGACTGTCTGAAAACGGCACTGCCATTTTTTCTCGCGACAGCGAGTTCTTCGGGCAGTTTGACTCTCTTGATTCTCACCGCCATGTAAGTTTCGGGTTGTGCACCGGTGCGGATGTTCATGCTGAAGATCTTGTCTGTCGTGAGGACGGGTGCTACGAATTTGTTCTGAATATTGCAGGTTCCAGGGAAAAGATTGTTCTGCAGGTTCCAGGAAAACACAATGTTTCAAATGCCTGTGCAGCCGCGTCTGCCGCATGGGTTTTGGGTGTTTCTGCTGCAACCATAAGAAAGGGACTCTGTGAATATAAAACCTACAAGGGGCGTCTTCTTGTGACCCGCCACAATTCAGTAACCATTATCGATGATACCTATAATGCTTCTGTAAATGCTGTTTTTGCAGCTATCAGCACACTGAATGAAATGAAAGGTAAAAAAATAATGATCCTGGGAGAAATGGGTGAGCTTGGAGATATGGAGGAGGAACTGCATCGCGAGGTTGGCAGAAGATTCAGAAATTCGGAAATTGATCAGCTTTACACTTTGGGAGAACTCACCAGATATACAGTTCAGGAAGCCGGTGAGAAAGCAAAGTTTCTAACTTCAAAAAATGATCTGTATAATACACTCCGGCATTGTATAGTTAAGGGCGAGAATGTCACCGTTTTGGTTAAAGGTGCCCACTATATGAAAATGAATGAGGTTACGGATTATATAAGGGAGCATTTATGCTAGTTTTTCTATCCGAATGGCTGACCAGAAATGTGGCATCAGCTTTTAATGTTGTGTCATATCTGTCATTTCGGGCTGTGATGGCGATTCTTACATCGATGGTGGTGTCGCTGCTTGTTGGTCCAAGAGTTATCAAGTATCTCCATAAACTTAAGTACGGTCAGGTTGTAAGAGATGACGGCCCCCAGTCTCATCTGGTCAAGCAGGGTACTCCTACCATGGGCGGTGTCATGATACTTGGCTCTATCATCATTTCAACACTCCTGTGGGCAGATCTTACAAATGTGTATGTATGGGTGATTCTGTTTGCCATAGTTTCTTTCGGAACTATCGGATTTATTGATGATTACTGGAAAATTACCCGTCACAACACTGATGGTTTAAAAGCCAGGTGGAAATATTTCTGGCAGTCTGTGTTTGCTCTTCTTATAGGAATATTTCTCTATATTTCTGCTCCGACACCTGCAGAAACTACACTGGTTGTTCCTTTTTTTAAGAACTTCATGCCGGAACTCGGACTGCTTTTTATTCCTTTCGTCTATTGTGTAATTGTAGGATCTTCAAACGCTGTTAATTTAACTGACGGTCTTGACGGTCTGGCAATTGTCCCGACTGCTCTGGTGGCGGCGGCATTAGGTCTTGTGGCATGGATTACAAGCAATGTAAATTATGCTGATTATCTTTCAATTCCGTATGTAAAATCAGCGTCCGAGGTTGTGATCGTATGCACTGCGATAGTCGGTGCTTCAGTAGGTTTTCTATGGTTTAATACCTATCCGGCACTCGTTTTTATGGGTGATGTCGGTTCTCTAACACTCGGTGCGGTTCTTGGCGTTATTTCGGTTCTGGTGCGGCAGGAGTTTCTGCTTTTTATCATGGGCGGTATCTTTGTTATGGAGACAATGTCAGTTATTCTGCAGGTCGGCTCCTTTAAATTAAGAAAACAGAGAATATTTCGTATGGCACCTATACACCACCACTTTGAACTCGGAGGGTGGCCTGAGCCTCGGGTTATTGTCAGATTTTGGATTATAACTTTTGTGCTTGTTCTTCTGGGTCTTGTAACACTGAAAATCAGATAGAATTTTAAGGTTGAAAAATAGAATATGTCCGGTGAAACGATAGTAGTTGGTCTTGGAAAAAGTAATCTTTCGGTGGTGCAGTACCTTCTGAGTAAAGGAACAGTGCCTGTTGTTGTTGATACAAGAGAAAAACCTGCATTACTGGAAAAACTCCCTGAGAATGTTGAGTTCAGAAGCGGATCGCTGGATTCATTCGCTGATCTTTTCGCAGAAGCAGCCATGCTAATCACGGGACCAGGAATAGCTGTTTCTTCTCCATCCATAGCATCAGCAGCGGACAGAGGGGTTGAGGTTGTCGGAGACATCGAACTTTTTGTTCGCGAGGCGCAAGCTCCGGTTGTTGCTATAACCGGAGCCAACGGCAAGAGTACCGTTACGACACTTGTCGGACTTATGGGAAACGAAGCTGGAATCAAAACTGCGGTAGGAGGAAATATCGGCATTCCTGCACTGGATCTTCTTGCAGATCCTGCAGATCTCTATGTTCTTGAACTGTCGTCGTTCCAGCTGGAAACGACAAAATCCCTGAAGGCCGAGGCCTGTACAATATTGAATATCACTGAAGATCATATGGACAGATATGATTTTGATATCGAAAAGTATGCTGCAGCCAAGAGAATAATTTACAACAATGCTAAGGCGATAGTATTCAACAGGGATGACAGAAGAACTTTTCCTTCCGGCAACTGTGAAAAAACGGTAAGTTTCGGAGTTGATTCCCGCGATTACGGAATAGTCGAGAGCGAGGATGGAACTTGGCTTGCAAAGAACGGCAGAAAGGTTTTAGACGTAACTCAGATGAAGATTGTCGGACGTCATAATCAGCTTAATGCGCTTGCTGCAATGGCTCTTTCAGATCTTGCCGGTATTCCGGAGAGTGCACAGGTTTCTGTTCTCAGGAAGTTTTCTGGTCTTGCCCACAGATGTCAGTTTGTTTCCGAAATCAACGGTGTGAGATATTATAATGATTCTAAGGCCACGAATGTGGGATCGACAATTGCCGCTGTTGACGGATTGTCAGCTGCTGTTTCAGGAGATATTTATCTTCTTGCCGGAGGTATAGGGAAAGGACAGAATTTTGAACCGGTTGGTCAGCTGCTCGGCAGAAATGTGAAAAAAATGTTCTGTTTTGGCAGAGATGCTCCGATTCTTCTCAAACTTGGCAGTGCGGCAGAGCCGGCTGTTGATTTGGAGGATGCTCTGCGAAAGGCTTTTTCTGAAGCAAGATCCGGTGACGCTGTTCTTCTGGCTCCTGCCTGTGCCAGCATGGATATGTTTAAGAATTTTGAAGAGCGCGGTGATGTATTTACAGCCCTGGTGAAAAAATTAGAGGCTGAGAATGCTTAATCTGTGGAAAAATTTCTCTGAAGAGAAGGATAGTGCACCATATGACCGTCAGTTGTTTTTTCTTACGCTGACGCTGATTCTTATCGGACTGGTCATGATTTTTTCTGCGTCAATTACCCAGGCTGCCAACAAGTATGACAATATGTTCTTTTTTGCCATAAGGGATCTGGTTGCCATTGTTGCCGCAGTTTTTGCCGGTGCTGTTGCTATGCTTTTTCCGGGGGATTTTTTCAGAAGAAACGGATTTAAGCTTCTTATTTTCGGTTTCGGACTTTTAGGACTGGTGCTGCTGGTCGGTACAGAAATCAATTATGCACGCCGCTGGATAAGAATAGGCAGTTTCAATCTGCAGCCTGCAGAGTTTGTTAAACTCATATGGATTATATATCTGGCAAGCTTTCTTGATCGAAAAAGGGAGGAGGTTACACGAAAACTTCGCTCCTTCGTCAAGCAGGCGATACTTCTTGTAATAATAGCAGCGCTGCTTCTTACTCAGCCTGATTTCGGATCTCTTGTTGTGATATCCGGCATTTTCATATCTCTTTTGTTTGTCGGAGGAGCTCACTTTTTCAGTTTTCTGTTCTGTATTGTCGGCCTGCTTGTTGTTCTTTCGGTACTTGCGATATGGGAACCGTACCGCATGCTTCGCGTTACAACATTCCTTGATCCGTGGCAGGATCCTTTCGGTAAGGGATATCAGCTTACCCAGTCGCTCATGGCATTTGGAAGAGGCGGACTTTTTGGTGAAGGACTGGGGAACAGTGTGCAGAAAATGGAATATCTTCCGGAGGCACATACAGATTTCGTGTTTGCAATTCTGGGAGAGGAAACCGGTTTTGTGGGTGTCGCTTTTGTGATTTTGCTTCAAATCTGGCTGGTTTCCAGAATTTTTATGATCAGCAAAAAAATGCTGAAGGCCGGAGAGCTGTTCGGCGGGTATGTATGTTTCGGCGTGGGAATGTTAATTTCAATTCAGTCATTCATCAATGTCGGCGCAGCTTCGGGAATGCTACCTACCAAGGGGCTGACTTTTCCGCTGATAAGTTATGGCGGTTCCAGTCTTGCCATGGTCGTTGCTGCTGTTTCAATCGTTTTAAAACTGGATTATGAATTCAAGGTCAGGTTTAGGCAGGCGGATACAGTCAAGCCTGTTAAGTCAGGCGGGAGCTGATGGTGTATGCGTAAAAAAATATTGATTATGGCTGGCGGTACCGGTGGACATGTATTCCCCGGACTTGCAGTTGCCCGTTATCTTAACAACAAGGAATGGGATGTAATGTGGCTGGGTACTCGTGAGCGCATGGAGGCCAAACTTGTCCCAGAGCATGGTTTTGAAATATCCTTCATAAGTGTTTCCGGAGTCCGTCGGAACGGGATTCTTCGCAAACTGTATGCTCCGTTTATGATTGTAAAGGCTATCTGGCAGGCAAATAGAATTATCAGAAATTTTAAACCGGACGTAGTTTTGGGAATGGGCGGGTATGCGTCCGGTCCGGGCGGAATAGCAGCGTGGCTAAACCGCATTCCTGTTATTCTTCATGAGCAGAATGCGGCTGCAGGATTTACAAACAGGGCTCTTTCCCATTTTTCAAGCAGAATCTGCATGGGATTTGCGGGAGCGTTCCAGTGTGAAAATGCGGTTGTTGTGGGCAATCCTGTTAGAGAGGAGATTGCTGCCATTTCTGATTTTCCTATAGAAACGCCGGAGGAGACCCGTCCTTTGAGAATTCTTGTGGTTGGCGGATCTCTCGGAGCTTCATTTTTTAATGAGAAGTTTCCTGGTTATTTTTCCAAACTTGATAATATAGAAGTCAAGCATCAGACAGGCAGGGGAAATTTCGAATCAACAAAGAAACGCTATGACGAACTGGGAATTTCCTCCAGGGTTGAGGTTCTTGAGTTTATATCTGATATGGCTGATGCCTATATTTGGGCAGATGTGGTTGTTTGCAGGGCGGGAGCTCTCACCGTAGCAGAGGTGTCTGCAGCTCATAAGCCGGCAATTTTTGTTCCTTTGCCTACAGCCGTTGATGATCATCAGACAAAGAATGCTCAGAGTCTTGAGAGTATCGGTGCAGCGTTTATTCTTCAGCAGAAGGATGCAGGAGAGGATTCTTTTGTTGAACTTGTCGGTAAATTTCAGAAGGATCGTGATCTGCTTTCTGATATGGCCCGAAAGTCGAGGGATGCTGCTATTTTAGATGCAACGGAAAAGGTTGCTGCAATTTGTGAAGAACTTTCTGAAAGTTAGTAGATCGTTAGGTGATTAGTATGGAATCAGTAGCAAAGAATGGTACATATGTTCCGGAAATGAGACGTGTTAAACGTATTCATTTCATTGGTATCGGCGGTTCCGGTATGTGTGGAATAGCAGAAGTTCTTGGTAACGAGGGATATCAGATAACCGGCTCTGATCTCGGAAGCAGTGCTGTTACTGAGCATCTGGCTTCCATGGGTGCGGTAATTTTCAAGGGGCATGACGCAGCCAATGTAAAAGGGGCCAGTGTTGTTGTAGTCTCCACTGCAATCAAACAGGATAATCCTGAACTGCTCGCGGCGCAGGAATTAAGGATCCCCGTGGTTAAAAGAGCGGAAATGCTTGCAGAACTCATGCGCTACCGACACGGTATCGCTGTGGCAGGAACCCACGGAAAAACTACAACAACCAGCCTTATTGCTAGTATCTATGCCCAGGCCGGCCGTGATCCCACCTATGTTATAGGAGGTCTGCTTAACAGTTCCGGTTCAAATGCCAGACTCGGTCAGGGTCCGTATTTGATAGCCGAGGCGGATGAATCTGATGCATCGTTTCTTCATCTGCAGCCTCTTGCTTCAATTGTGACAAATATTGAAGCGGACCATATGGGAACATATCAGGGGGATTTTAGTAAACTGAAGGATACCTTTGTTGATTTTCTTCATAATCTGCCTTTTTATGGTCTTGCTGTTGTCTGTATTGATGATCCTGTGATCCGCTCCATTATTCCGCGTATCGGGCGATCTGTCATAACCTACGGTCAGTCGAACGATGCGGATGTACAGATTCGCGATTTTAAGCAGCATGAGGATCATTCGACCTTTACAGTAAGACGGGTTGACGGTTCGCTTCTTAATGTAAAACTCGCGCTTCCTGGAGTGCATATGGCCTTGAATGCCGCAGCAGCTATAGCGGTTGCATCTGATGACGGTATTTCAGACAGGGATATACTTTCCGCGCTTGAAAATTTCCAGGGGGTTGGAAGAAGATTTGAGCAGTACGGCGAATTCAAACTGAAGCAGAGTGATGAAAATACTGTTAAGCTTGTTGACGACTACGGTCATCATCCGAGTGAGGTGAGAGCCACTATAAATGCAGTGCGCAGCGGATGGGCTGATCGCAGACTGGTTATGGTTTTTCAGCCTCATCGTTATACGAGAACACGAGATCTGTATGATGATTTTGTTGATGTGCTGAGCAGGGTTGATGCTCTGGTTCTTCTTGATGTATATCCTGCCGGTGAGGCTGCGATTCCAGGGGCTGACGGTCACAGTCTGTGCCGCTCTATAAGACAGCGCGGAATTATTGATCCGATTTATGTATCAGATGCCGATGCGGTTCCCGGTGTTCTGGCGGATGTTCTACGTCCGGGAGATATTTTGCTTACTCAGGGTGCAGGAAACATTAACAGAATAGCCAGAAATCTTGCTGATATGAAACTGGATTTGAATGCTATGAGGAATTATGGCACTAACTGATGTCGGTCCTGAGGATCAAACTCCACGTTTTTCACCGGGGGAGTTCCTGTCGGGTGTGATTTTTACACTGCTGGTACTTTTAACTGTATGGATACTGTTTCTTTCACTAAAAAGTTATTACTATGACAGTAATTTTCTCCCTGTTGATACGATCTCCATAAAAGGCGGACTGGATCATAATTCCATAGAAGAGATAAGTACGAAACTTTCATCTTCCGGAGTGATGGTCAATTTTATCAAGCTTGATGTGGATGAGGTTCAGCGCATGATTGAGGAAATACCGTGGGTGCAGTCTGTTTCAGTGCGCAAACAGTGGCCTTCATATCTTTATCTCAACATAGTTGAAAAGATACCGCAGGCAAGATGGGGAGAGCGTCAGCTGTACAGTCAGAGAGCCGGGGTTTTTACCGGACCTGATGATAGAAACTATGACGAACTTGTTCTTCTGGATGGACCTGAGGAGAAAGCCGATCTTGTATATGCAGGCTACAGAAAGTATCAGCTGTTTTTGGCTAGGTACGGATTTATTATCGATGCCGCCAGAGTTTCGGATCGCAGATCATGGGAGATAGATCTTAAAAATGGTCCCAGACTGATTCTGGGGAGAGAAGTCGAGGAGATTGATTCACGTCTCGAGCGGTTTGTAAAAATATACAGCCTGATTCAGAATCAGGATTTAATTGCATATATTGATTTGCGTTACGACAACGGACTTGCTGTCGGCTGGAAGAATTTGCCTGAAGACGGCAAGGTTCAGCGCAAATGAGGGGTGTTTGAAGTTGAAGAGTGTAGATTCGGAAAATGAAATTGTTGTTGGTCTGGATGTCGGCTCACAGACCGTCAGAGCTATTATCGGTGAAGTTATGCCGGATCAGAAGATTAATATCCTTGGAATAGGAACTCATGCTTCTGAGGGAATATCAAGGGGGGCGGTTACCGATATAGAAAAGGTTGTTGGATCAATACAGAGGGCGGTAGAGGCTGCTGAACTGTCCGCCAACTGCCAGGTTCATTCAGTTTATTGTGCGATTTCAGGTGCCCATATAAGAAGTTTCAATGAAAAAGGAATGGTTTCAATAACCAATGAGGTTACTGAAGATGATGTTGAAACAGCTATCCATACGGCAAAGAATATTAAACTTCCTAATGAATGCAACCGTCTTCTTCATGCACTTGAGCAGAGTTACCGTATTGATGATCAGTCGGGAATCAAAAATCCTATCGGCATTACAGGCTGCCGTCTTGAAGCTTATGTCCATCTGATCGCCTGTCATGCTGATTCTGCCCGGAATATCGAAAAGTGTGTTGCCAGGGTCAATAACCTGAAGGTTGATGCTCTGATATACAGCGGGTTGGCTTCTGCTGATGCCGTGCTTACACAGGATGAGAAAGACATAGGTGTCTGTCTTGTGGATATCGGTGCAGGTACCATGGATATTGCTATTTATACTGACGGTATTCTCCGGTACTGCAAAGCTATAAAATACGCGGGATATTACGCAACCAAGGATACTGCAACCACTTTCAGCACTCCTTTTCAGGTTGCCGAGAAGCTGAAACTTCAGTATGGCACGGTGGATTTGAACGAGTATCGTGATAAAAATCAGCAGGTTGTAATAAAATCTGTAAGCGGCGATGAGGATCTTAGTCTTAATCTTGAAATGGTCTCCCAGGTTCTCAGTTCCAGATATGCAGAGCTGCTGGAGCTGATAAACAACGAAATCAAGACGGTTCGGGCCAGAATGCAGCAGGAAGGCAAGAAGCTGCAGCTCGGTGCAGGTATAGTTATGACCGGCGGCGGTTCGAATATCCGGGGATTGCTGAATCTTGCAAAGAACGTGTTCAGCTGCCAGGTCAGAATAGCAAAACCTTCGCTTACTCTGGGACTGACTGAAAGTGTTAATAAACCGGAGTTTTCAACAGCAGTCGGTCTGCTGATACGGGGAAGCCAGCATTCGGAATATGCCGGACAGAATTCTAAATCCAGCGGAAGGCAGGGACAGAATATTTTAAAAAATTTGTGGCAGAAACTTAAAGATAATTTTTAAGTCAATTGTTTTAGTCAAAGACTGATATTATTCGAGAGAGGATTTTAATATGGGTATTATGGGAGTTGAGGTTACACCTCCTGAGGAAGTTACTTCCGAAACAACAAGTTTTCGTCCGTCTATGATTGTTGTCGGTATTGGCGGCGGCGGTGGAAATGCCGTAACGCATATGGCAAGATCGAATATAGATTCAGTAAAGACTCTGTGTATCAATACTGATGCGCAGGCTCTGAATAAAACTCAGGCTGACGTCAAGGTGCAGATTGGAAGCAAGATGACCGGAGGTCTTGGCTGCGGTGCGGATCCTACCAAGGGTAAAGCTGCTGCGGAGGAGGATATTGACAAGATCCGTGATGCACTGATTGGCAACCATATTATTTTCATTACGGCAGGTGAAGGTGGCGGAACTGGTACCGGCGGTGCTCCTGTTGTAGCGCAGGTTGCAAAGGAACTTGGCATTCTGTCCATAGCTATCGTAACAAAACCATTCTCCTATGAAGGTAAAAAGCGTGCAGAGCATGCAGAACAGGGCATCAAGGAGCTGGCACAGTATGCCGATACCCTTATTGTTATTCCTAACGACAAACTTCTGAAGGTTCTGGGGAAGAAGGTAACTGTGCTCAATGCCTTTGCAGAGGCCAATGATGTTCTTCTCAAGGCTGTAAAGGGTATTTCAGGCTCTCTGCTTAATGACGGTGTGATCAATCTTGATTTCAATGATCTCAAGAGATGTATGGAAAACGGAGGTAATGCCATTATCGGCATCGGAGTCGGTCGCGGAGCTGAAAGAGCTCAGGATGCTGTTCAGCAGGCCATTGTTTGTCCTCTGCTTGATGATATTGATCTTAAGGGCGCCCGTTCTGTTTTCCTTAATATTGAGGCGCCTGCCAATATCGGCATGGATGAGATGGAATATATAAATAACACAGTCAAGGAATATGCAGATCCTGATGCCGAAATAATTACAGGTATCGCTTACACGTCTTCTCCTAATGATGAAATCTCTCTCAATTCATCCCCTGATGATTCTGAAGTTCCTGAAGGGGAAATCCGTGTAACTGTGATAGCTACCGGAGTCGGCAGAAAGGGAGAAAATAATACAGTTCAGCCAAAGGTCCTTGAAGCAACCTCCACATTGCCTGATATTGACCCTAGTGAACTTATCGGCGAAGCATCTCCGTTTATTCAGGACGGTGTAGGTGCAGGGTATGGAGTTTTCGGTCAGGATGAACAGTCTCTTGATTCTCCGGCATTTTTCAGAAAGCAGGCTGATTAAATTTAGATAATTTATACCATTTTGTAAAAATGTGATAAAATTATCAAAAAATGAGGTTATGGTCATGATTATGCAGCGTACTATTCAAAAGACTATCAAGGTTGTTGGCATCGGACTGCACTCTGGTCACAAGGTTACGGCAACGTTGCGTCCAGCTCCTGCCGGAACGGGTCTGGTGTATACAAGAACTGATGTTACTCCTAATGTACATTTTAAATGTACAGCGGAAGCTGTAAGAGATACTCAGCTGTGCACGGCGCTTGTAAATGAAGACGGTGTTCGTATTTCTACGGTGGAGCATCTGTCTGCAGCATTGTTTGCCCTTGGTATTGATAATCTCTATATTGATGTGGATGCACCGGAAATACCGGTGATGGACGGAAGTGCGTATCCGTTTATATATCAGATTTCATCTGTCGGTATAAAGGAACTTCATGCTCCGAAGGAGTTTATTAAGGTAATCAGGCCGGTCAAGGTTCAGGATGGTGACAAGTGGGCTATGCTGGAGCCTAGTACCAGCGGTCTTCAGATGTCTCTGACAGTTGATTTCAAACATCCTGCCATTGAATCAACCAATCAGCATATAGATATCTGTTTCAGCGGTGAGCTTTTCAGGGACGAGATATCAAAAGCAAGGACATTCTGTTTCCTGAAAGATGTTGAATTTATGCATGCACATAATCTTGCTCTCGGCGGCTCTCTTGATAATGCGATTGTTCTGGATGATTACAATGTTGTCAACGAAGAGGGCTTGAGATACGAGGATGAGTTTGTAAAACACAAACTCCTTGATGCGATTGGTGATCTTTATATGTCAAATCGTACAATACTTGGAAGATTCTCGGCTCATAAGACTGGTCATCATTTGAATAACATGATGCTCAGGGAACTGCTTTCCCGTTCGGATTGTTATGAACTTGTGACATTTGATGAGAATGTGCAGGAAAGGAAAACCTCTCTCTCTTTTCTTGCTCCTCTTGGTCTTGCCAGAGTTTGATTTCATAATTTTTTACTTGTTGCCGGCTCTGTTGCCGGCATTTTTCTTGCGTAAATACGGTAAAACCCATAGGGAACTTGATATTTTAATCGTCGCCCTTATATCTTCATTATGTGTCTTGCTGTCCAAAATGCATCCGATTTATTGTAAAATAGCGTTATTATAATTTTAGTGGATTGTTTTAAATGTCGATAATGAACATCTTCACGAAAATCTTCGGCAGTTCCAATGAGAGAACACTGAAGCGTCTTCGTAAAACTGTAGATCTGATTAACAGCCTTGAACCAAAGTATGAAAAGTTTTCGGACGATGAACTCAAGGCAATGACTCCTAAATTCAAAAATGAACTTGAACAGGGTAAGACTCTTGAGGATATCCTGCCTGATGCCTTCGCTGTGGTAAGAGAAGTTTCAAAGCGTGTTTACGATATGCGCCATTTCGATGTGCAGATGATGGGCGGTATTGTTCTCAATTCTGATCAGATAGCTGAAATGAGAACCGGTGAGGGAAAAACTCTTACATCAACTCTTCCTGCCTATCTTAACGCTCTTACAGGGCGTGGAGTTCATATTGTAACTGTAAACGATTATCTGGCAAAGCGTGATGCTGATTGGTCCAGCAAACTGTTTAACTTTCTCGGTATGACTGTAAGCTGCAATCTGGCCGGTCTTTCCACAGAGGAGAAGCAGGTTGTCTATGCTGCTGATATCACTTACGGTACCAATAATGAATTCGGCTTTGATTATCTGCGCGATAATATGGCTTATTCAAAGGAGGGACGTGTACAGCGCGGGTTGTATTACGCTCTTGTTGATGAGGTGGACTCGGTACTTATAGATGAGGCCAGAACACCGCTTATTATTTCCGGTGCATCAAATGACGCCACCGAACTGTACAGGGCTGTAAACAGAATTATTCCAAACCTCAAGAAGCAGGACAAGGAGGATTCCGAGACCTATACAGGAGACGGGCATTTCACTATTGATGAAAAGTTTCGCCAGGTTTATCTGACGGAAAACGGACAGGTCTTTGTTGAGGAGCTTCTGCACAAGGAAGGCCTTCTCCCTGAAGACGAGAAACTGTATGATTACAAAAATATTCAGCTGCTCCATCATGTGATTGCCTGTCTTCGCGCTCATACTCTTTTTAAGCGGGATATTGACTACATTGTAAAGAACGGCGAGATTCTTATTGTTGATGAGCATACAGGAAGAACAATGGTTGGTCGCCGCTGGTCGGATGGTCTTCATCAGGCAATTGAGGCCAAGGAAGGAGTACAGATTCAGAATGAAAACCAGACTCTCGCTTCGATAACTTTCCAGAACTACTTCCGTCTTTATGAAAAGCTTGCCGGTATGACAGGTACCGCCGATACGGAAGCATTTGAATTTCAGCAGATATACGGATTGAACACGGTTGTAATTCCAACCAACCGTCCTATGATCCGCAAGGATTATCAGGATCTTGTTTTCATGGATGACGCTGACAAGTATCAGGCGATTGTAAGTGATATCGAAGACCGGGTTAAGGAAGGGCGTCCGGTTCTCGTCGGTACTATTTCGATTGAGAATTCTGAAAAACTGTCAAATTTCCTGAAAGAAAAGAATATTGAGCACAGCGTACTGAATGCCAAATTCCATGACAAGGAAGCATTGATTGTTGCTCAGGCTGGTGCTCCGTCCAGAGTTACCATTGCAACTAACATGGCCGGTAGAGGTACTGATATCGTGCTTGGCGGTAATTTCCAGGCTGAGATTGACGCTCTTGAAAATCCGACAGATGAGCAGATAGCTGCGATAAAATCTGATTGGCAGAAGCGTCATGATGCTGTTGTTGAAGCCGGCGGTCTGCATATTATCGGTACCGAACGCCATGAATCAAGACGCATTGACAATCAGCTTCGTGGCCGTTCAGGCCGTCAGGGAGATCCTGGTTCATCCCGTTTTTATCTTTCACTTGACGACAATCTGCTTAGAATCTTTATCAATACTGATAAGATCAGAAATCTGTTCAAGCGTTCCGGTATGAAACCTGGTGAATCAATAGAACACCGTTTTGTTACCCGTGCAATTGAAAATGCTCAGCGCAAGGTGGAGGAGCGCAACTTTGATATGCGCAAGAACCTGCTGGAGTTTGATAATGTTGCTAATGAACAGCGCAGAAATATATACGAGTTCCGTAACTCTCTTCTGGAGGCTGATGCACTGGATCCTGAGGTTGAACAGATTATTTCCGATGTTATGAACAACGTAATCTGTCAGTACGTGGTTCCTAATTCTGTAGTTGAAACCTGGGATATCAAAGGTCTTAAGGCTCAGCTGATGAAGGATTTTCTGTTTGATATTCCTGTTGACGATTGGCTTAAGGAAAACAAACTTTTCAGTGAGAGTGATCTCTGTGCAAAGGTGTCGGAACTTGCTGTTAGTTATTACAGGGAAAAGCTTGGCTTAATCGGTCCGGACGGAAAATTAAATCTTCAGCGGACAGTGATGCTGCAGTTCCTCGATCAGTTTTGGAAGGATCATCTTGCTTCAATGGATTGTCTGCGGCAGGGTATATATCTTAGAGGTTATGCTCAGCGCAATCCGAAGAATGAATACAAAACTGAATCTTCAAAGATGTTTGGTTTGATGCTTGAAAGGTACAAGTATCAGGTTGTTTCTGTCCTTATGCGTATTGAAATCCGTACCAGAGACGAAGTTGAGGAGATGGAGGAGAAGCGTCGTGAGGAAGCTAAAAAACTGAATGAACAGTCTACTACCAATCATGATGGGGACAAGCCTAAACCTGTCAGAAGGGTAGGCAGAAATGAACCTTGTCCTTGCGGTTCCGGTAAAAAGTACAAGAACTGCTGCGGTAGACTCTGATATTTGTTGGACAAAAAAATTTTTGGGAGTGCAACTGCACTCCTTTTATTTTCCAGAAGGTAGACTTTTTGTGCAGAATTTGAATTTTTTTGTGTAGTACATCATTGTTATAACATTTTGTTTATATCGGGATACGGTTGTTAAAGTATAATTTCAAAATGCAGGTTAGTAGGTGAATATAGATATTTAATCTCTAGAGGTGTTGCTATGGCTGTGAAGAGTACTTTGTTACCTGTCCTGGTTGGTGAGGGCAAGTTAACTCAGAATCAGGCTGATGAGATCGTTAAGGATTGCGAAAAAAGGGATATTCCTATAATCCAGGGTATAGTGGAGACGAAGCTTATTTCCAGCGATGATTTAGCCAATTTTTGTACAGAACATTTTTCTCTGTCTCTGCTTAATCTGGATGAATTTGATCTCCAGGAAATTCCTAAAAACTTTCTTAATGAGAAATTAATTAAAAAGTTCCATGCTCTGCCTGTTTATCTCCAGGGTCGTACTCTCTATCTTGCTCTTTCAGATCCTACTAATCTTGAAGCTCTTGAAGAGTTCGGTTTTTCCTTCGGTCTTCATACAGAACCGTTTCTTGTCGATGAGCTTAAGTTACAAAAGGCTATAAAGATTCTGACTGACTCGGTGGCAGAACAGCTGAATGTAAATGACGGTCTGGCCAGTGATTTGGATAACATGGATTCACTTGAGGCTTTGAGTGCCGATGATGAACCGAGCGAAGCCAACAATCAGGGAGCAGCGGTTGAGACCGATTCGGAGGACGATGCTCCGGTTGTCAAGTTTATCAACCAGATGCTTTTAAAAGCGATTCAGATGGGAGCATCAGACCTTCATTTCGAACCGTATGAGACTAAATACCGCATACGTTTCCGTATTGACGGTATTCTGCACCAGATTGCCACGCCTCCAGTTAACCTCAAGGAGAGATTTTCTGCACGTCTGAAGGTTATGTCAAGGCTTGATATAGCAGAAAAAAGACTTCCTCAGGACGGTCGAATTAAATTGAAAATCGGTCCGAACAAGACTATGGATATGCGTGTAAACTCTCTTCCTACTCTGTGGGGTGAGAAGATCGTACTTCGTATCCTTGATTCTTCGGCTGCTAAACTGAACATAGACCAGCTTGGTTATAATGATGTTCAGAAAAAACAGTATCTGGATGCTCTTTCCAAGCCGCAGGGTCTGATTCTGGTAACCGGACCGACAGGCTCCGGAAAGACCGTGTCTCTTTATACCGGACTCAGTATACTTAATGATGAGGAGACAAATATTTCAACAGCAGAGGATCCGGTTGAAATCAACCTTTATGGTATAAATCAGGTTCAGATGAATCCAAAGGCAGGTTTGACTTTTGCCTCGGCTCTTCGTGCTTTCCTTCGTCAGGATCCTGATGTTATCATGGTTGGTGAGATTCGTGACCTTGAAACGGCGGAAATTGCAATTAAGGCAGCCCAGACAGGTCACCTTGTTCTTTCAACCCTTCATACAAATTCTGCAGCTGAAACTCTGACCCGTCTGCTGAATATGGGTGTTCCTAGTTTTAATATTGCTTCGTCGTGCACCCTGATTATGGCGCAGCGTCTTGCCAGAAGACTCTGCTCGAAGTGCAAACAGGTGCAGGATGTTTCTGAACAGCAGATGAGAGCTGTCGGATTTACTGAAGAAGAGATCAAAGAAGGAATTCAGCTTTACGGACCGGTCGGTTGTGATGCCTGCTCAGCTGGTTATAAAGGTCGTGTAGGTGTATACGAAATAATGGTTATGAATGATCGCATAGCTGAAGCGATCATGAATGATGCAAATTCCATTGAAATAAATAAGATTGCGGTCGAGCAGGGTATGATGACTCTTCGTAAATCTGCATTGGAAAAGGCTAAATTAGGTTTGACCAGTATTGCTGAAGTTAAACGAGTTACAAGTTGATTAGGGGAAATAATTCATGGCTATTACGGCTTTAAAAACAAAAGTAAAAGAAGCACCTAAGAGAAAAATATTCCAGTTTGCATGGAAGGGAAAAAACAAAAAGGGTAATAATGTAAGTGGTATTGTCCAGGGTGCGTCAGAGGATGCGGCAAGAGCTGAACTGAAGCGTCAGGGCGTTACTATTCTTAAAATTAATAAACGCCAGACGATTGATTTTCTCGAGCCTAAGATCAAACCTATGGACATAGCAATGTTCTCCCGTCAGATTTGTACCATGCTTGGAGCCGGTGTTCCAATCATTCAGGCTATTGAACTTCTTTCCGGAAGTCATGAGAAGGGTAAAATGCGTGAGCTTCTCGGAAATATCGCTAATGAAGTGGCGGGTGGTGTGCCGCTGTCTCAGTCTCTTTCTAAATATCCGCAGTATTTTAATTCGCTTTATTGCGATCTTGTCGCTGCCGGTGAGCAGTCCGGTGCTCTTGAAACAATTTATGACAGAATTGCGACCTACCAGGAAAAAACAGAAATGCTCAAATCCAAGATTAAAAAGGCATTGATGTATCCTACGGTTGTTGTTATCGTTGCGATTCTCGTTACTGCAATTCTGCTGATGTTTGTTGTTCCTCAGTTTGAGGATATATTTGCCGGATTCGGTGCCGAGCTTCCTGCCTTTACGAAGTTTGTTGTTGAATTATCAAGATGGCTTAAAAGTAACTGGATAATACCGTTTATAACGATAGTGGCTCTTTTCTTTGTTGTTAAGCATTGCTTGATTCATTATCCTAAATTCAAGGATTTCCTTGATATAGCATCGCTTAAACTTCCGGTTGTGGGCAATATCTTGAAAAAGGCTTCGCTTGCCCGTTTTTCATCAACGTTGTCTACAACATTTGCTGCCGGTATTCCTCTTGTTGATGCACTGGTCTCTGCTGCCGGTGCTTCAGGTAATGCACTTTACAGGGAAGCTGTTTTGGATGTCAGAAACGAAGTTATGGCAGGTATGCAGATGCATATGGCGATGCGTACCACTATGGTTTTCCCTGATATGCTTACGCAGATGGTAATGATCGGTGAAGAAGCTGGTTCTATTGATGAAATGCTTGCAAAAATTGCCGGTATATATCAGCAGGAGGTTGATGATGCTGTTGATGGCTTGTCCAGCATGCTCGAACCTCTTATCATGGTTATCCTTGGTGTTCTGATTGGTGGTCTGGTTGTTGCTATGTATCTGCCGATCTTTACCATGGGCGATGTTATCAAATAATTTTTTGAAATCGAATAAATGTTGTTCTAGTGGGCATACAATGCCCACTTTTTTGGTTAGTACTTCATGACTGAAATTTTAAATTTTTATAACAGTTGCCCTTTTCTGTATTTTACATATATATTTGTTTTGGGACTACTTGTTGGCAGCTTTCTCAATGTTGTAATTTATCGCGTTCCTATTATGATGGAGAAATCATTCAAACGCGACTATCTTGAATATTTTGAACCTGATTCAGAACTTCTGAAGAAAGAAGAGGAGACTTTTAATCTTTTTGTGCCTAGATCCCGCTGTCCGAACTGTGGTCACAAAATTACAGCGTGGGAAAATATTCCTGTTTTGAGCTGGCTTTTTTTAAGAGGTAAATGTTCCGGTTGTAAACAGCCTATATCGTACAGATATCCTGCAATTGAGACACTTTCGGGTTTATTAACTTTAGCTAGTGCCATAATTTTCCCTCCTTCATTGAGTCTGGCTGGTTGTATACTTTTGATGTGGTTTCTGATTGCTCTCAGCTTCATTGACTTCGACAAGATGCTGCTTCCGGATGAAATTACTCTTCCGCTGATATGGCTTGGCCTTATTTTTAACTATTTCGGTGCCTTCTGTTCTCTTGAAGATGCCCTGATTGGAGCAGTGGCCGGTTATATGATTTTGTGGTCGTTTTACTGGCTGTTTAAGCTTGTTACAGGAAAGGAGGGAATGGGTTACGGTGATTTTAAACTCACTTCCGCCATCGGTGCGTGGTGCGGCTGGCAGATGCTTCCTGCCACAATTTTTCTTTCCGCCATATTTGGAGCTGTTATTGGTGTAACGTATCTTGTGCTTGTTAATAAAGGTAAGAGCAGACCAATTCCATACGGCCCTTATATAGCGATGGCAGGCATTATTGTGATGTGGTGGGGGAAAAGTATTAACAATTGGTATCTTGGAAGTGTAGTTTGAGACCTTTTACTGTTGGATTAACAGGTGGCATTGGTGCCGGTAAAAGTACCATTGCCTCTTTTTTTGCAAAACATGGTGTTTTGATTATTGATGCCGATCTTGTTACCCACGAAATATGGGAGCAGGATCGGGATTTTTTTTTGATGATGCAAAATCATTTCGGGAACAGTATTATTTCATCTGAAGGTTTGATAGATCGGTTCAGAATCAGAGAAATTGTTTTTTCAGTTCCTTCAGAACTTGATTTCATAGAAGGAATTCTGCTTCCGAAAATTCGTAATCAGCTGCAGTCATCTATAAACAGTGCCACATCTCAGTATGTTGTTGCTGTTGTACCGCTTCTTTTTGAAAAGAACTTTGATGATCTGGTGGATAGAACTCTGTGTGTTGATCTTGATACAGATATTCAGATAGAACGAGCTTCTGTTCGTGATAACTGTTCCATTGAGAAAATTAAAAAGATTGTATCTAAGCAGATGTCCAGGAGTGAACGGAGAGCCCGGTCAGATGATATAATTTACAACTGTGAAAGTGTTTATGAAAAGACAAGGACTGTCGATTATTTTCACGAGTTTTACCTTAGACGAGCTGAAAAATTATGATTGTTAAATGTCCGACTTGCGGCAGAAAAGTTGAATGGTCAACTAACAACAGGTTCAGACCTTTTTGTTCTTCACGTTGCAAATTGATTGATCTCGGTGCATGGCTGGATGAGAAAATGGTCATTTCCGAGAATAATTCGACTGGTGAAGAAATATCTCCTGAATTGAAAAATGTTCTGTTTAATGATAACGGTTCAAAGGATAAAAAAGGCGACCTGTGATTTTTCGCATGAATATAGATTTGTTATTTGATTTTTACTGAAATTAAAGTATCAGTTGGATAGGTATTTCTGTTTTAAATGATACCGGTTGTTAATAGTCTGATGATTTGATTTTAGAGTTAACAGCCGATTGTTTTATTTTTTAACCTTAGGGGGAATTGTGTTAGATACTTACTTTGAACAGGCTGCTGAACGCCAAAAATCAGGGATAATGCCAAAACCGCTTTCTGCGGCTGATGTTGAAGAACTGATTGAAATTCTTCAGAGTCCACCAGAAGAAAGAGGTTCTGAACTGCTCTCATTATTGGCTGATCGTGTCCCGCCGGGAGTTGATGAGGCAGCAAAGGTAAAGGCTGATTTTTTAAATAGAATTGCTAAGGAAGAATTGAGTTCCCCGTTGATTGCTCCGCAAAAGGCTGTTGAGCTTCTGGGAACCATGCAGGGTGGTTATAATGTTAATTACCTGGTTGATTTGCTGTCGAATGATAAACTTGGGGTATATGCAGCCGAATCTCTTAAGCGCATGGTGCTTGCGTTTTATGCCTTTGACAAAGTTGCACAGCTTGCAGATCAGGGAAACACCAATGCAAAGGTGGTAATGCAGTCATGGGCCGATGCAGAATGGTTTACCAGCAGATCAAAACTTCAGAGTAAGATTACACTGACAGTATTCAAAGTGCCTGGAGAAACCAATACGGATGATCTGTCACCTGCTCAGGATGCATGGTCAAGACCTGATATTCCTCTCCATGCCATGGCGATGCTGAAAAATGCCAGAGACGGTATAGTTCCGGATCAGGATGGCGTTGTAGGTCCTGTAACATTGATTAATGAACTTAAGAAAAAAGGCAATCCGCTCGTTTATGTCGGTGATGTTGTTGGTACAGGCTCATCCCGTAAATCTGCAACAAATTCTGTTCTCTGGTTTATAGGTGATGACATTCCTAATGTTCCTAACAAACGTGCCGGAGGTTTTGTATTCGGTGGAAAAATAGCCCCGATTTTCTTTAATACAATGGAGGATGCGGGTGCACTTCCTGTAGAACTTGATGTTTCAGGTATGAATACAGGTGATGAAATTGATCTTTACGTATATGAAGGCAGGGTAACCCTTCATAACAGTGATAAGGTACTGTCCGAAGTTAAACTGAAAACTGATGTTCTTCTTGATGAGGTTCAGGCAGGCGGACGAATTCCTCTTATTCTTGGCCGAAAGCTTACTGCAAAAGCCAGAACTTATCTGAATCTGCCGGAATCCACTGCTTTTCGCAAGTTAAAGCCGGTTGAGGATTCAGGGAAAGGATATACTCTGGCCCAGAAGATTGTCGGAAAAGCCTGCGGTGTTGACGGAGTAAGACCGGGAACGTATTGCGAACCAAAGATGACGACTGTTGGTTCACAGGATACCACCGGGCCGATGACCCGTGATGAATTGAAAGATCTGGCATGTCTAAATTTTTCTGCAGATCTTGTGATGCAGTCATTTTGTCATACAGCTGCATATCCAAAGCCTGTTGATGTCCAGACACACAAAACTCTTCCTGAGTTTATAATGAATCGCGGCGGTGTTGCATTAAGACCTGGCGACGGGGTTATTCACAGCTGGCTAAACAGAATGGTTCTTCCGGATACTGTTGGAACCGGCGGCGATTCTCATACACGTTTTCCTATAGGTATCTCTTTCCCTGCCGGTTCTGGACTTGTGGCTTTCGCTGCCGCAACTGGCGTAATGCCTCTTGATATGCCGGAATCTGTGCTTGTCAGATTTAGCGGAACTATGCAGCCTGGCATTACCTTGCGCGACCTTGTTCATGCAATTCCGTACACTGCAATCAAACAGGGACTTCTGACAGTTGAGAAGAAAGGCAAGAAGAATGTTTTCTCGGGCAGGATCCTTGAAATTGAAGGTTTGCCGGATCTTAAGGTTGAGCAGGCATTTGAACTTGCTGATGCATCTGCGGAAAGATCGGCAGCGGGATGCTCTGTCAAACTTAATCCTCAGCCGGTTATTGAGTATCTCAATTCCAATATAGCCCTGCTTGAATGGATGATTTCACAAGGTTATGGAGATTCGCAAACAATTGCAAGACGTATTGAAGCTATGAAGAAGTGGCTTGAAGATCCTGTCCTTCTTTCAGCTGATCCTGATGCTGAATATGCTGCCGTTATAGATATTGATATGTCTGAGATTAAAGAGCCGATATTGTGTGCACCAAACGATCCAGATGATGCAAGACTTCTTTCTGATGTTGCCGGTACTCCAATTGATGAGGTGTTTATCGGTTCATGTATGACAAATATCGGACATTTCAGGGCAGCCGGTAAGCTGCTTGAGAAATTGAAAAATCAGCTTCCGTCAAAACTTTGGCTTGCCCCTCCGACAAAAATGGACAGGAAAGAATTGTCCGATGAAGGCTTGTTTAATATTTTTGGCAGGTGCGGAGCCAGAATAGAAATCTCCGGATGCTCACTCTGTATGGGTAATCAGGCCAGAGTAAAAGATAATGCTACGGTTATATCGACTTCTACCCGAAATTTCCCAAATCGACTTGGGCAGGGGGCTAATGTTTACCTCGGATCTGCTGAGTTGGCTGCAGTAACCTCAATACTTGGACGTCTGCCTACTGTGGACGAGTATATGGAAAAGGTTGATGTACTTTCTAAGTCAAAGGATGAAATTTATCGGTATATGAACTTTAATCTTATGGACGAATATAGCAGTCAGCAGTCGTAAAGATTATAATTCAGATCTTTCCAATAAAAAAAAGAGGAGTTAAAACTCCTCTTTTTTTATTCTTCTGTTTAATTTTTTATTATCTGTGCCAACCCCGGTGACCGTGCCCTCCATGATGTCCAAATCCTCTGTTATGGTGAGGAGCAAAACCGTGTCGCATCATGCGCGGACCGTGATGATGGTGCGGTGCAGGACCATAACCGTGGTGGTGGTGATGATGGTGCGGACCGGGACCGTAGTGGTGATGATATCTTGGACCTCTGTCATAGTAGAACCACGGATCAAAGTAGAATCCGGCATATGGAACCGATACTGTAGGATATGAATATCCATTATAATACTGGCATGGTGGCTCTCCCACATGACCGCATCCGTAACTGTATGTCGGTGCACTGTATATTACAGGAGGACCGATTCTAACACTGACGTAAGCATTTGCGCTCATGCATGGCAGTGCTGATATTGCAAAGATTGCCAACAATTTTGTTATCAGGTTCATTGTGATTTTCTCCTAGTGGTTGCTAAATAACTGTAATCACTAACTAACTATCTATTTAGATAGCAGACTGAAGTAAAAGTTCCAGTCAAAACTTAAACCAGGATCGGTCTTTCTTTTTGGAGCTATGTCGGAATGACCCGTAATTCTTTCTTTAGTTATCTCCCTATACTCTGTTATAAGCAATTTTGTCAATAGTGCAAGGTTTTTATACTGTTCTATTGTGTATGGTAGATTATCTGTCCCTTCTAGTTCTATGCCTATCGAAAAATCATTGCATGCTTCACGACCCTTATAGAGTGATTTTCCTGCATGCCATGCACGGTTGAGAAAAGAAACGTATTGAATGATCTCTCCGGATCTTCTTATCAAACAGTGCGATGAAACCTGCAGAGTGCATATTTCCTTGAAATATGGGTGAAGTCTTGCGTCCAGTTTTCCGCAAAAAAAATCACTTATGTGATCATCAAGAAAAATACCAGGCGGCAAACTGATATTGTGTATAACAATGAGCGATATTTCTGATTCTGGTCTGGAATTGTAGTGACTAGTTGGAACGGCTGTTACTTCCTTCAGCCATCCGTCGTTATTTACAGTCAGTTGTTGGTAGAGCATTGATAACAGCCTTATATATGGTACTGCTTATAGATAACAGGATAAGCTCCGGTTATGAAATACTCATAACTGCTTATCCCGGTACAAACATATATTTTTGGAAACAGAAATTAAAACAGTAGGGGTGAAACTCGTCCTATTCTGTGAATCTCATTGAGAGGTCTATAGCCTTTATGTTTTTTGTTATGGCTCCGACAGATATGAAATCAACTCCTGTTTCAGCATATTTTCGTATGGTTTCCCTGCTGACATTTCCAGAAATTTCCAGCTTTACTCTTCCTGCGTTAACCTTTACAGCTTCATACATCATCGGCAGTTCGAAGTTGTCAAGCATTACGATGTCGGTTCCGGCAGAAATAGCCTCTTTCAACTCATCTATATTTTCAACTTCTACTTCGACTTTTTTCCCAGGGTTCAATTTGTGTGCATTTTCAACAGCTCTGGTTATTCCTCCGCATGCCATGATATGATTTTCCTTTATGAGGTACGCATCATAGAGTCCCATTCGGTGATTACTGCCGCCTCCTGCAGTAACAGCGTATTTTAAAAGGTTTCTAAGACCGGGGATCGTTTTGCGGGTGTCAAGCAAACGGCAGTTTGTTCCCTGCAGTTCCTCGACGTATTTTGATACTTCAGTGGCAACACCTGATAATGTCTGAACAAAATTTAAACAGGTTCTTTCTGCTGTGAGAATAATTCGTGAATTGCCATCTACTGCGAAGAGGGTTTGGTTAGCTGTTATTTTGTCGCCATCACTTACGAACCATGTTAAATTTACAGTTGCTCCCAATTGTTTGAAAACTTCTTCGACACACTTCCGGCCACAAAAAACAGCATTTTCCCTTGTGATGACAGTTGCTTTGCTGGAATTGTCATTAGGAATCAGTTGAGCCGTAATATCATTGGCGGGATTTGCTGCACCTCCGAGATCTTCTTCTAAAGCTTCTTTAACTATTTTTCTTATATCATTTTCGAGCATTTTGTAACCTTACTGTAAGAGAAGAGATAATAGAAACTGTATATGAATGAAATGCGTTACCTGGATGATGACTTGTGAAACTCCTTTAGTTATTTGAGCATACAGTTCATTCAATAAAACAATTCATTGTAAGTATAGACCGGTTGTTTTGCAAGAGACTAAGGTTCTCACAATTCAAGGCAAAATGGTTAGGGGATAAGTATTTTTGATTTGTGCAGATCGAACAAAATTCTCCATTTAAAAGATTTGGATGTAGTGAAAAATTGTGGTTATTAAACAATTACGGGGAATAGTTTATACGCAAACCTTTTAATAACATATAAATCGGTGACTAGTGATTGGAGATTGTTTGTGAATGACCTGGATGAGCAGAAATAACACATATAAGCGCTATACATAGTATTATGTTCATAATTGTTAAACATAAACGCGGCAGTCTATTGTATAAGTTTGAGTATTTAAGCGAATGTTTTCTTTCTTTGTGATATATATCACAAAAGATAAAGAATTATGTGTTAATTTTGATTGCAGTGATGATAATATGGAAGTGTCCCAAGGGGATAAAAAGGAATTTGTCTTTGTTTTGAAAGGAATCATATATATGAAAAAGAATGGTTTTACTCTTATCGAATTAATGATTGTTATTGCAATTATCGGTATTCTCGCAGCTATCGCTCTCCCTGCATACAGCAAGTACACTGCACGTGCTAAGTTCACTGAAGTAACTTCTGCAACTTCAGCAATCAAGCAGCAGGTTGAACTTTGCATTTTTGATGTTGGTTATGATAACGTATCTAAGTGTAAAGATGGTGCTAAGGCTGATCCAGCTGCAGGTGAAAGAGGATGGAAGTTCGGCCAGCCTACAGATTATGCAACCAAGTATGTTGCTCAGATTAGCGTTAGCGAAGGTAAGATAACTGCTACTGCAATCACTGGTCAGAATCTCAAGGGCTCAGACATTATCCTTGAGCCTACTCTTAAGGATGCTAATAATCCAAATTCTGCAATTGACTGGGTTGTAAGCACAAGCTCTAAGTGCATTACTGATGAACTTTGCTAATAGTTAATAAAGTTTAAGAATCAGTTTAGGACTGCCATTTGGCGGTCCTTTTTTATGCTTAAAGGTTCAGTTAAAAGTGCCTTTCTTTTATTGAACGAAGTTAAATTTCATTATGTCGTTTTTTTTTTGAGCAATCTTTATCTGATCTGCCGTAAACCACGTCCTTAGCGCGTGGATATAAGGCACAAACGGCGTAACCGTTTTAATCCTAACTAATCAGGTGTTGTTGCTGCTCAATGTATAGGCAAATAATAGATAGTGGTGTACTACCGCAACGACCTTCAAAGTGAGATGGATACAGAAGCTTATTTCCCCATAATTTTTACAGAAGCCAGGATAGTATTTTCGTCTGATTAAACGACCTGAAACACCCTTAAACTATTTACAAGATTAGAAATTACGACTCTGGGTGGATATTTTTCTAATAGATGAATTGATCGTTTTCACTATCATCCTTTTTTACTCTCGTTTCTGAACTTTAAGAGATCACAGGTATCTCGGATATATTGGTGTATTCCTGTTTGTAAAATTTAGCAAAAAATTTTTGCCAATGGCGGAGTCTATATCTGAAATAAAGAGCGTTAATTTTAGTAAGTTTTACTAATTTTTGAATACTGTCCTATTATGTACTCTTCAATATGTGTAAAATGTTCTCAGAGGCTTATGTTTTGTATTTGTAATTTCTTCTGTTTAACAGTTCTGATTCTATGACTCGATGGTGATGACGTTTCTTCGAAAGCTCATAGAAATTAGCTGATTATATTTCGGTTGTGGATTACATTACTTTTTTTGTTTGTTAGAGGTATTTAAATGAAAGTAACAGTATTGGGTGCTGCAGGTGGCATCGGTCAGCCTTTATCTTTGATTTTAAAAAATAGTCTTCCAGCTGGATCTTCCTTATCGTTATATGATGTTAATCCTGCCACTCCAGGTGTCGCAACTGATTTAAGTCATATACCTACGGATGTTAAAGTTACAGGTTTGGCAGGAACTGATCCGTCTGTTGCTCTTGATAATTCTGATGTTGTTGTTATTTCTGCCGGTGTTGCAAGAAAACCTGGTATGACAAGGGATGATTTATTTAATATAAATGCCGGTATTGTTCGTGATTTGGTCACTGCTGTATCAAAAGTTTGCCCGAATGCAGTTCTCGCTATTATTACTAATCCTGTAAATAGCATGATACCTTTGGCAGCAGAGGTTTTGAAGAAGGCTGGTGTGTATAATCCAAAGAAACTGTTTGGTATATCATCACTTGATGTGTTGCGCACAGAGACATTTCTTGCCGAACTTTTAAATTATAAAGCCGGTTCATTAAAAGTTAATGTTATTGGGGGACATTCTGGTAATACGATTCTTCCTTTGTTTTCTCAAGTTGCAGCAGCTGCCGATCTTCCTCAGGAGACTATTGAAAAGCTAACAACGCGAGTTCAGAATGCAGGTACGGAAGTTGTTGAAGCTAAAGCTGGTGCAGGATCTGCAACATTGTCCATGGCAACAGCTGCGGCTCGTCTTACTATGTCCATCGTACGTGCTAAGCTTGGGGAACCTGGTATTGTTGAGTGTTCATATGTAGAGGGTGGCACAGAATATGCTAGATTTATAGCACAACCGGTAAGACTCGGAGTTGACGGAATTGAAGAATTTCTTTCATGGGGTCCGATGAGTGATTATGAAAAGAAATGCTTTGATGGAATGCTTGATACTCTTAAAGATAATATACAAAAAGGTGTTGATTTTGTATCCAAGTAACCTCTTTTGATTTTTATCATGGACATCGGTGCAAATATGAATCGATGTCCTTTTTTTTGACTCTGATTCTGTATGTAATGTGTAAGCATATGGATTTGAATCAGATGTATGTGCCGTTTATAAGTTGTATGCTTTCTTTTGTTGTTATTGCTGTCGAGGTGAGAATGAGCAGAAACAATTTTTTTGACGCTATTTTAACGGTTTTACTGGTCGTATATTCTGAGAATCTAAGTGCTGAAGTTTTACAGAATAATGATAAGGATGAACCTGAACTTATACAACTTTATACTCAGGATGAACTGAATTCTTTAATTAAAGAGAATCGACATTTGGAACGAATCAAAATAGATGAATGTCAGTTTACAAGGGATATAAAAGATCGAGCTATGATTTTAAATTATCCAGCATATCTTTATCTGTGGGCAGATATGAATTTTACTGATACGTGCATAAAGGGTAATGTTGCTGATGGTGTGGTAGCTTTGAAATTAGCTGCTGATAAAGGTATGCCGGTTGCAATGTATAAACTTGGAGGACTGTATCTTACCGGGAAGTATGTTCAATCTGATTACGACTTAGCATATCGATACATATATGACGCAGCTTCTCTAGGCAATGATGAGGCTAAACTTACTTTGGTCAATCTTCTAGTTAATAACGAAGGAAATGAAGCCGATTTCGTAAATGCCTATCATTGGCTGTTTAAGACGGTTTACAGCGATCCTAAAAAACATGAACTTGCAAAGACTCTTCTTTCGCAATTAAAGAAAAAGATGCCTATCTCTTATGTTGAAAAGGCTGAAAAAATGGAGTGATTGCGGTAAAAATGATTTAAGTATGTCAAATACTAACGTGATGACTTGAGCTAAAAAAACTGAGTACTTATCATTTAAGCAGAGAAATGTATATTTCTCTGCGATTTTTTTAGGAAGATTTGTGTTCTTTGTCAAAGTATGGATTATTATTTTAGCTAATTTCTTTTATATGATCCTGTGCAAAGATAAAATATCATAGAGTATGATATGCTTCCAAAATGGATTTTTTACGTGAACAGGGAGTTCAGCATGTTTATCTTTAAACATCGTTCTAGTTGGAGGATGCATAAAATATCGGATGGTTTTACGATAATTGAAATTATTGCTGCCATTATAATTTTAGGTATTCTTGCAACTTTGTCAGTTAATATGATGCGTGACTACAAAATAAGGCAGAATGTTGATTCGGCAAGACAGCAGTTTATTAATGCTGTGACTGTCGCTTCGGCGTCTGCAGCAAAATTTAATGTGAATTATTCTGTAGTATACAGCAATGCAAGTCATGAGATTCTGGTTTGTCCAACTTCTTCTGCAACTACTTGTTCGAGTGAAAATGCCGAGTACTATTCCAATTTGATGATGTTTGCAGGTTCTTGTCCAACTTTAAGCGATCTGAATTGTATTGATATTCCTTCAACAAGCACAGAAGCTACTTCTAATTATTTGATTGTTTCACCTTTTGGTAAGGTATTTACCAATATGGAACAGGGGATATTCTTTGTTGATAATCAGAAGCGTGTTGTAGATACACAAGGGTCAGGGGTTTGCCTGGGTGTACAAATTGCTGTCAACGGTTCTGTGGAAACAACTGAATCTGCTTCTTCAAGTTCTGGATGTGCAAGTCAGGGGTAATTATGAAGAAATATAGCGGTTTTAATTTAGTTGAACTATTAATAGCTTTGATTGTCGTGTCCATTGCCTTGTTTGGTATTGCTAAGTTGCAGGTAAATGGAATGCACAGCATGGAAAGTGCAAAAATGACGACAAGTTCAGTTGTTAATGTAGCGAACCTGGTTGAAAGATTCAGTAAGATTAGGGATGAAATTAAAGTTTATCTTGATGCTAACGACAAGTTTGTGGCGCAGAAAAGTTCAAGGTCACGTTTGGTAACCGACGACAGTTTATGTGAAAACAAACCTGTTTGTGCAACAGGATCTGGTGATTCGATCGGTAACAGAACTGGTATATGTCCTGAATCTGCTGATATTACGCTTAAATGTGAAATTGATGCCTGGATGGCTTCTACCTTTGAAACACTTAATCTTCAGAATGATGATGATATTTGTTACTCCGTTCGTGTTGCCTATGATGATAATTTTGAATACAGTCCTGGTATCAAATACGCCATACCTAAAGTAACAATTGCGTTGAAATGGAAAAAAATTTCCGGTGTTGACTGGGGAAATGGAGGATGTTCAGCTAATGCTGATACAGGTTTGATGACTGTCCCTGCTGTTGATAGCGATATAGGGTATATGTCAATGGAGTATATAGCACCATGATTATTAGAAATTTCTATAAGCGTTCAGGATTCAGCATGATTGAATTGCTGATTTCTTTGCTGGTAGCCACCATTATTATTATGGGGGTTTATCGTTTTCTTACAGGATCTCACAGAAGTTATACTTTCACAAAAGCAAACGATAATGTTAATCGTTCTATGATGATTTCTAACCGTACAATGAGTAATTACATGAAACTGGCCGGTTTTAGAAATTATCGACGGGTAATAGATGATATAACGTTTAAGCGGGAAACAGTAAGATTTGGTGACATAGATGTGGTTTTCCCTGTAAATACTTTCATCATGGGTAGAAATACCGAGTTGCTCCCACCGGCAGTTCTTGCTGTACCTAACGATATACTCTACATTCGGTATTTTGGTTCCAGTGTTGATGATGACCTTTCTGAAATTGTAAATGTTCCGAGCAACGTTGCAAGAGATACTCCGAATAACCGTATGTATGACTGTCAAGGTAATTATCTTAACAGAATGCAGGAAGCCTTTTTGCGTTTTTCGGTTGATGCAGCAAACGGTTTGACATGCCGTCAGGTTATCAGGACGTTTGATGAGGACGGCAGTTTCAATGATGAAATGTCTGAATTAATTGCGCTCAACCCTAATGTTATAAGTATATTGTTCGGTTTTCGTATAGATGGTGACGCGAAGTTTTACCTTTCAGAGGAAGTTACATCCGCAGCTAATAAATCAGGTGTCAAACCTATGTCAAAGAACAATTACGAACTCGTTAATGCTTTGAGATACGGTATTTTGGTCCGTCAGGACACTCACCAGAAGTTAACAAAGTCTATCAGCGAACAGACATTTCATATGCTTGGTTTCGATAGCGAAGATGATGTTGCGACGATTGAATCTCAAGATTCTGATATTTATCAGTTAGTCTCTGGTATTCTTTTTATGAGAAATCGTTACATAAACAATGAGTAATGGAGTTAAGAAAATGAAAAAAAATAAAGGTATGGCTCTTATTGCTTCAATGATTATTGTTCTTGTGGTATCAATTGTTGCTGTTGCGATTGCGTCTACTTCTGCTTCTAACAGAATAGCGTCTTTCTCAACATACGATACAACCTCCAGTTATGCCAATTCCCAGGCAGGTATTAACCTTGGTGAAGTGATACTCATGACTGCATCTACGGAAGAACTAGATTCACCTGAGTATTCCCAGGCCAAAATCCCTTCAGGTAAGATAGCAAGAAAAGTTTCTGATCAATGCAATACGTATACAGCTGTATCAGATATGCTATCAAGTGCCAATTCTTGTTTCTGGTGGGTTGGTAATACAAACAGTTTTATTTCTAATTCGAATTTCATGAGTGTTATAGGTAGCGATTACTACGATTCTTCTGCATATCCGAATGCTCAGACAAGATTTAAACTGGAAGAGCGCTCTGAGCGGAGAACAAAGAGTCTAGAGGCCGGTGATAAACTCGGAAGAAAGTTTTATCGCATTACCTCGGTGGGGTACGGAAATACAGAAGGTTTGGCAAAGATTCAAGGTCAGATAGGCGTCTATTCGGTAATTGCAACTACGCCTCAGGTTGACGAAACTGCCACAGAATATTAACAGAGAGATAAATATGAAAAATAGACGTATTAAAGGTTTTACTCTCATCGAAATGATGATAGTTGTGGTCATAATATCTATATTGAGCGCTGTGGCAACAGCAAGTTATAGATCGTACGTAGTGAAGGCAAGAAGGACGTCTGCACAAGAGGAATTGTTGCAGATCCAGCAGGCTATAGAGGAGTTTTATGCTTTAAATCATACTTATAATGGAGCATATACGACTAATGTAAAAGAACAGTATCAGTACTCTTTTACAGTGGCAGGCGCAGGCTCCTCATTTAGCGGATATCAGTTGCGAGCTGAGGCTCAAGGCGGTCAAAAAAGCAGCGACAGCGATTGTGCGGTGCTGTTTTTAAATCGCAATGGAACTAAGGGCGGTGGAACATCCGCGAGTACAATGGTTCAGGGAAATTGTTGGTAGAGGTGCTTATTTATGAATTTGAGTAAATCTATATTATCGTTATTGTGTCTTTCTGCTGTTGGTCTGTATGCAGCACCTTCAAGTGCGGACACTTCTTCATGGCCGTTGGCTAAATATCCTCTGTACATAGGAAGTGCCTCCTTACCGCCTCTGGTGATGATTCTTATGGGTCGTGACCATAGTATGTTCTACGAAGCATATAATGATATGACCGATCTTGATGATGATGGTAAGATCGATTTTATATTTAATCCTGCTGTAACATATGATGGAATTTTTGAGAGCAATTTCTGCTACTCTTATAACGACAATGTCTTTAAGATTAATTCTCTTGCCAATACTACCCAAGTTAAGTTTCATAATAAAAGTTCTGTTGTGTATACGTGCGATGGTACAACATACAGCGGCAATTTCATGAATTACCTGACATCAAGCCGTTTGGATTTGGTTAAGCGTATACTTATCGGTGGTCAGCGTCTTGTCAAGACAGCCAGTGCTAAAGGAGTCAGAAGTCAGACTGCGCGTTACAACAATTATCCGTATTTAACAAGACAGTGGATCCCTCACGATACTCATGTTTGGGCTAAAATTTTTAATCCTGGAGATTATAATCTTAATAATGGAGAAAATTGTCCGCTGGGTAAGGGCCAGTGTTCCATTAACAAGTGGACTCCATACGGTTCAGATAAAGCGTTCCTGTTCGGAAATGTACAGCGTCATCTCCATGCTATCCCTTTTACTTGTTCCAGTTCAACTTCAACAGACTGTTATCAGGACGAAACCCGTCATCCTTTAGGTTCTCTTGTAAAACTGTCTAATTTGTCTGGAAATGCAAGAAACAATGAAATTAACAACAATGTTTTTATTTGGAACTGGCTTGCACGAGAATCAGGACAGGGCGGTGGCGTTGGCGAGATTAGTGTCAGTGGCAATAGGGTAAAGACTCGCTATACGGCTCCAGGTGGTGCAAATTCATCTGATGTCTATGCAGATTTGTTCAATCTAGTCGTTGAATCCTGTAATCCAACAAAGGTTGATACAGAGAATCTTTCAAAAAGATGTAAGAAGTATACCAGTTTGTATAATACTGTCGGATTGCTTCAACAGTTTTCAGGTACCGCCAGTGTGGATGCTTATTTCGGTCTGATTACTGCCGGATGGAACAGAAACGGTTCTACTGGTCAGAGTTACGGTGTGTTAAGGGCGCCGGTAAAGGAGTTATTCAGTCAGGTTGATCCATCCAACGGTGATTTCAGGGATGGTTCTCTCTTTTCTGTAATAAATAATATTGATTTGAAAACCGAGGGTGCAAGTCTTAATTCCGGAAGTACATCGGCAAACTGGAGTGGCTGTTCGATAGACAGCAGTCATCAGCTGCGTGTTTATCAAAGAGGTTGTGCGGACTGGGGTAATCCTCTTGCTCCTTTGCTGACGCTGAGTCATGATTATTTTGAAGATAAGATTGCTACGTCTAAAGGTCAGAATGGATCAACAGCGGGAGAAACTATCAGAGTCAGAGCAAGCTGGAGTGGAAATCAGCCCCCTCAGGCTCTTAGACAGGATAATATTCAGAATAACAGCGGAATGTGGTTGCCTGGTTATAACTATCAGCTCGATTCTCCTTTCAAAATGGAAGGTATCTATGAGTGTCAGAAACCTATAAATCTGATTCTTCTTGATGAAAATATTTCTCTTGATTGGTACGGCGGTGACGATACAGCTGTAGATTCTGGATTCAGTATTATCGATGCATCGGAACATTTCACGGGTAAGAGTTATATTCTTGGTGAGAATACAACGTCAGACAGTGCGTCCAGGGTTATTGATTATCAGACTCTTCCTACCCTTAAAACAATAGATAATCTGAAGAATGTTCGCGGTGTTTCTGTACTTGAGCCTCAGCAGTCAGGTTCTCTTAAAGGTCCTGCTGTCGCAGCTCATTACTATAAAACTCCGCTGAATCTTGGAGATGGTAAGGATTACTCTTCAATTCAGAACGTTGTTGTTGCTATGGCTTCATATTTGCCTAAATTTACCATCGAGGCTGAAAATGGTAAGAGTGTTCTGTTTATACCTATTTGTAAGACTCCAAGAGTAAACAAATCAGGTAATTATTCATACACAGGCGATCTTAACGGAACTAAGCAGATATCAAGATCGATGTTTGAGGATGATGGTTCATCCTATACTACAACATGCGGTATCGGTGACGTTTTCTATGTTGGATCCCAGTACAATTCCAAGGGTCATCTTTCTGGAATTGAGTTCAGAGTCACTTACGAGGATAATGACGGCGGTTCTGATTTTGATATGGATGTAGCAGGATCATATAAGGTGTATCCTGATCCTAATGACGGAAATGTCTTAAATGTAGAGCTGACAGGTTACTATTCAGACGGATACGCACCAATGATTATGGGTTACGTAATCATAGGAACGGAAGGTGTGTATGAGTATAATCACAACAGTTCTGATGGGGTATATTGGAATTTAAACAGAAACAAAACTGTTTATTTTGATATCATGAAAGGATCTAATGATGGTAATCGTCAGGTTCTTTTTGCCCTGCAGTCGGATCCGTTCTATGATATCAACAATACAACATCTCAGTATGATGTGAATGAGAGGTTGTGGAGAATTGGTGATCGTATTTCACAGACTGTGATGCAGTCATCCAACAGTGGCTACTGGCCGAATGGTACTGGAAAAAGTATGGGTGATGCCAGATACTGTTATGAGGATAAGGTCTGGAACTGGTCAAGTAGGTATAACGAAGCTCCATTTGTAACCATGCTTAATGGTACATACAAGGCTTCACTTCTGCCGAGAGTAGGTGCTATAGGCGGAGGAACACCTATGCTTTGTTCATCTACAGTTAAACGTAGATTCAAGGTTGTGGGAACAGAGGGAGCTTTCTTACCTTCTCCTCTTGAGCTAACTGCAAAGTATGGTTTTAGAAATACGTCTCTCAGCAACTATTATTACGTAACAAACGCTGCAACTCTTGCTGATAATATAACTGCGGCAATGAAAGCAACTCTTGCTGCAGGAAACAGATCGTCAACTGCTCTTACATTCCCAAGTGTTGAGATATCGACATCTGATGCTGAGACTATTATTGCATCATTTGATACTGAATATTGGACAGGAGATGTTAAAAAGGTAAGACTTGGAAATATTGAATCCGGTCACGCAGTTACCAACAGTCAGGTTTGGTCAGCCAGCGAGAAGCTGTCATCACTGGTTCCAGAGGCTCGACATGTTTATATGGCTGATGCCAAGGGAAATCTTGTCAGATTCACTGCAAACAATATTCTGGCTGTAGGCGATTACGGTCTGAAGAGATTCCCTAGAATGTATCAGGGTATAATTAATGCCTTTGAACTTCAGACGTGTACGAATGACGAGATTAAAACATTTATTGATCGTTATTCAAGATGGGTTCTCGGTGATGATACATATGAGCTGGCAGATGACTTGGAAATTTCTCCAAATCCTGTTCTTGAATGCGGGGGAACTGTAAAGGTTCAGGGTTTCCATAAACGCAATGGTAATGTTCTTGGTACAGTTATTAATTCAACTCCTCAAATGCTGCAAATAGGCGGTACCAGGTATGTTGTCTTCTCTGCAAATGATGGTATGGTTCATATTATCAAAGATGAAGACGGTACAGAGGTTATGTCTATTATTCCGTATGTTGCTCAGTACGAAATGCCAAGGGCTGCACTGCGTGGTGATATGACCCGATTCATTCTTGATGGTGAGATTAACGTCTTTGATGTTTATGTCGGTAATTCTCTTCGCAGAATCGCATATGGTTCAAGAGGTTTGACTTTCCCTGGAATTTTTGCCCTAGATTTGACGCAGGTTAATCTTGGTGTCGATCAGGTAAGGATGAATTGGGAACTTTCCAAGAATGAAGAGCATGCTGATGGTACTGTTCATGCTTTCGGTAAGTTGGGAACATTTAATTCACAGATTTATGTATTCCCGTATGGAATTGCACAGAGTGACGGAAGCATGAAGAGAGTTCTTCTGAGTGCATTCGGCAACGGATATAACTCTTCAGCTCCTGATACCTATGCCCCTGATAACAGGTTTATTTCAACAGATACTGATACAGGAGATGGCATATCATCTGTTGCTGTAATAAATGCATTGTCAGGTAAAATAAAGGCTACATATACAGATCCTGTATGGGGATTGCCTGATTGTAACCGTGACCCTGAGCATGCAGATATTTATTCAGCCTTTAAGGATGAGAGTAATGCAGGCAGGTGTTTCAGTAACGGTATGAACGCAAGGCTGGCTGGTTTTGATCCTGATCATGATGATTTGCCGGATTATGCGTACTCAACAGATCTGTATGGTAATATTTATCGCTTGTCCATGGTTAAAAAGGATGCGACTGAATGGACCTTTAACAGAATTTACACTACTGTCAGTGTAACAGGCACTCCGGCAAATCCTGTGTATTCTGTCCAGCCTATAACAACAAAACCTTCTCTAGCAGGAAATTCTGATAATAAACCGGTAGTTGTTGTTGGAACTGGCAAGTACTTAACTGCAGCTGATGTTCCTAATACTGATGTTCAGAGTATTTACGCAATTGAGGATACAAGGTATAAGACAGGTGCCTCAGCAATTCTTTCGGATTGCAGTAGCCTTACCTGCCTGCGCAATAAGCTTTATAAGAGCTCCTTGGTTGCGCTCAATTCATCTGAAGAGAAGTTTAAGAACTACAGAGACGTTAGCCTTCCTAAGGATAATGCCGGTAATGCCATTGAATATGACTCGACTATTTACAGTGGTTGGGTGATTGATATGAATTATGAACCAGGCGAGCGCGTCATTGTAGAACCGACTGTTCAGGATCATCATGTATACATGACATCTATGGTTCCTACTGATAATCCTTGCTATGGTGGCGGTGTTGGTCATATGTATGACATTAACGTGCTGACTGGTTACTTCTTCTCCTCAGCAGAAGAGTCTCAGTTATTCTCAAAGCAGATTATGTCTAAAGCGTCAACAGCTTATTCAAGACCTTCAAATGCATCTAGTGGTGCCGGAACTGGTACTTCTACAGAGTGTACTGGAAAAGACTGTCCAAGGAAGCGCGGTGGCGTGCAGACTAACTGTACAAATGTTCATGTCGCTACCCAGACTAATGACCAGGGTGTTGAGGTTCTTGCCGGTCCTCAGTATTGCCCTCGTGTAGAGTCGTGGCAGTACATATTTAACTAAGCTGATAAGTTAATTCTTATAAAACCTCTCATAAATCTTTGAGAGGTTTTTTTTGCACTCTAATTCCGTATTTTACCAAGATCGTCATCCAATCTAATTTTCCTTGAAAAAGCTCTTAAAAAATTTTTATCTTTAGTGTGTGGTTGATGACTTTTTCTACTAATTGCTCAACGCGTAAAACCTCTCAGGTATGTGCACAGTCTAAAATTGAAATAATTCTTTGACGTGAACAGAAATTCTCTTTGTCACGGATCAACCAATCTTCTTCAAACAGATCTCTTGTTTGTCGCTGACCTGCTAGATTGTCCTAAAAACTGCCAGCTAGTTTGTCCTTCTTTTTCTTAGTAAAGATTCCTATTTTGTCGCGATTTAATTGCTCATATGTTTGGATCACACATCTGATTATAAAAATTTCAATATATACTGCTCCTTAGATTGTCCATAACACTGCTTAAGCCGTGTCATTACGATGTGATTCTAAAATTGTCGGAGTCTGCTGCCCATTTGAATGTCAGAAGTAATAGATTTTAAGTTTGTCCGGACCGTATTAAGGCCCATGGTATGAGGATGGGGAAAATGTTCGAGTTTTTCCCCTCGAACATTTGATTATCTGTTTATTTTATAACCAGTGAGTTAATTAA
>JAEEGJ010004092.1_pt1 | contig 51278 bp, 34 predicted proteins | sample 8958761 | NCBI WGS metagenome assembly JAEEGJ01 (sample SAMN16246546, study PRJNA631951) | gut metagenome | biome: gut microbiome; feature: rumen; material: RS-attached | host: Bos | place: Iran: Karaj | collected 2018-10
CTCCCCAAAAGAAAAAGGGTGGGTTCAATCCCATGTGGATATATGTCATCGTAGCCATCGTGTTGGGCTATCTCTACACTCAAGGAGGAAGCGTTTGGAATAATGTGACCTCCAAGCAAGTGCCCTACAGCCGTTTTAAAACGTATGTTGAAAAGGGATATGCCAGGGAGATAACAGCCAACAAGGATGAAGGCAAGTTGTCAATGCAAGTGGTGCCGGGACGGGTGAAGGAAGTGTTCGGCACAATACCGGCAGATGTGAAAGAGCAGAAACTGGAGGTGGTGACGGAATTTCCCAGCAACGACAAACTGGAGGATTTTATCGTTGAGCAGCAGCGTCTTGGTAATTTCAGGGGTGATGTGAAGTATGTTCACTCTGACGACGGCTTTGAACGTTTCCTGTGGAATTTCGGACCATTACTGTTCTTCATCTTCCTTTGGATTTTCATCATGCGACGAGCAGGTGGCGGCGGAGACGGTGTGTCCGGCCCGTTGGGCATTTTCAATGTGGGTAAGAGTCGTGCCAGGCTTCAGGAAAAGGGTGACGGCGAGAATGATAAGAACCGTGTGACGTTCAAGGACGTTGCCGGTCAGGAAAGTGCCAAGATGGAGGTGCAGGAGATTGTGGAGTTTCTCAAAAACCCGAAGAAATACACGGATCTGGGTGGTAAGATTCCCAAGGGAGCTCTGCTTGTAGGACCTCCGGGTACGGGTAAGACCCTTCTTGCCAAGGCTGTAGCCGGTGAGGCGAATGTGCCGTTCTTCTCGATGTCCGGTAGCGATTTTGTGGAGATGTTTGTCGGAGTGGGTGCTTCGCGTGTGAGGGATTTGTTCCGTCAGGCTCAGGAAAAGGCTCCCTGTATAGTGTTTATCGATGAAATCGATGCTGTAGGTCGTGCCCGTAGCAAGAGTATGGCAATGGGTGGTAACGACGAGAGGGAGAATACGCTCAATCAGCTGCTGACGGAGATGGACGGTTTCGGAACCAACAGCGGAGTGATTATCCTGGCTGCCACCAACCGCGCTGACATGCTCGACTCAGCCTTGATGCGCGCCGGACGATTTGACCGTCAGATATACGTTGACCTGCCTGACCTGAATGAGCGCAAGGCTATCTTTGAGGTACACCTGCGCCCCATCAAGGTGGACAAGGGGCTGGATATTGAGCAACTGGCCCGCCAGACACCGGGATTCTCTGGAGCTGATATCGCCAATGTCTGCAATGAGGCTGCATTGATAGCCGCCCGCCATAACAAGCAATTTGTGGAAAAGCAGGATTTCCTGGATGCCGTGGACCGTATCATCGGTGGTCTGGAGAAGAAGACAAAGGTGATGACGGCTGCCGAAAAGCGCACCATTGCCCTGCATGAAGCAGGCCATGCCACCATCAGTTGGTTCTGCCAATATGCTAACCCGCTGGTTAAGGTGACCATCGTGCCGCGTGGCCGTGCTTTGGGTGCTGCCTGGTACATGCCCGAAGAGCGCCAGATTACCACCAAGGAGGAGATGCTCGATGAGATCTGTGCCTTGTTGGGTGGCCGTGCTGCCGAAGAACTCTTCACAGGACATATCTCCACGGGAGCCATGAACGACCTGGAGCGCGTCACCAAGACAATCTATTCCATGATTGCCTACGCTGGTATGAGCGACAAACTGCCGAATATCAGCTACTACAACAATCAGGAATACAACTTCCAGAAGCCCTATTCGGAAACGACGGCCAAGATCATGGACGACGAGGTGCTGAAGATGATCAACGAGCAGTATGAGCGTGCCAAGAAACTGCTGATTCTGCATCAGGAAGGTCATAACCAACTGGCCGAGCTGCTCATTGAGCGCGAAGTGATCTTCGCTGAGGATGTGGAGCGCATCTTCGGCAAGCGCCCATGGGTAAGCCGTTCGCAGGAAATCATGGAACTCAATGGAAGCACTGAAAAAGAATCAAAATATGAAGAATCTGATCGTTAGAACCATCACGGGCGTGTTCTTCGTAGCCGCCATCGTGATTTGCTTTTTGAAGCCCATCGCCATGGTCTTCCTCTTTGCCCTGGTAACGGGGCTCACCATCTGGGAATTTACCGGACTGACAAACGACCATGTGCCCGCCACCACCGTCAATAGGTTTATCTCTACAGTGGCCGGCGTCTATTTCTTTGTTGCCATGGCGGGTTTCTGCAGCGGACTCACACAGAGCGGCGCCGTGTTCATTCCCTATCTGCTCACGATTATCTACCTCTTCATCAGCGAGCTCTACCTCAAGCAGGAGAACCCCATCAACGACTGGGCCTACACCATGCTCTCGCAGATGTGGATTGCCCTACCCTTCTCATGCATCAACGTGCTGGCTTTCAACAACACGGGTGAACAGCTGGCAGATTTCAACACCTGGCTTCCACTCTCCGTTTTCATCTTCCTTTGGGTAAGCGATACGGGAGCCTACTGCTGCGGTTCACTCTTAGGCAAACACAAGCTGTTTCCTCGCATCTCTCCGGGAAAGAGTTGGGAAGGCAGTATCGGCGGAGGCATCTTTGTACTCATTGCTGCTACCATTATCTGGCATTTCACAGGCAATGGCGAAGAATCTGCACGCTTTACGCTGCACGCTTCACTCCCCTTCTGGCTGGGACTGGGACTGGTGGTCTGCGTGTTCGGCACATGGGGCGACCTCGTGGAATCGCTGTTTAAGCGCACCATCGGTATCAAGGACAGCGGCAACATCCTGCCGGGCCATGGCGGTATGCTCGACCGTTTCGACTCTTCGCTGATGGCTTTCCCCGCAGCCGTCATCTACGTCTTTACAGTAACATTGTTTATTCATTAACAATACTTTCCTATCATGAAAAAACTATTAACCTTATTATTATTGGCAGTATCACTCAACAGCTTTGCCCAGACACCGGTAAAGAAATACGGTCAGCTGCAAGTGATCGGCACCCAACTTTGTGACCAGAATGGAAAGCCCGTCGTCTTGCGCGGTGTATCCTTTGGCTGGCACAACATCTGGCCACGCTTCTACAACAAGGGAGCCGTGAAGACACTGGCCACGGAATGGAATGCCTCGGTGGTACGCGTAGCCATGGGCATTCAGATAGAAGACAACTATCTGGAAAATCCTGAATTTGCCAAGCAATGTATCGAACCCGTGGTAAAAGCCGCCATCAAGAACGGCATCTATGTCATTATGGACTGGCATGCCCACAAGATGCACACGCAGGAAGCCAAGCAATGGTTTGGCTACTTTGCTCAGAAATACGGCAAATATCCCAATATTATCTACGAGCTTTTCAATGAGCCGGTTGATGACTCTTGGGAATCACTCAAGGCCTACGCCGTGGAGATTATCAATGAAATCCGAAAATACGATGCCAACAACGTCATCCTGATGGGCTGTCCCCACTGGGATCAAGACATCGATCTCGTGGCAGCCTCGCCGATTCAAGGACAGAAGAACCTGATGTACACCGTTCATTTCTATGCAGCCACCCACGGACAGTACCTTCGCGACAAGATGGTGAAGGCTCATAAGCAGGTGCCCATCTTCGTCAGCGAATGTGCAGGCATGGAGGCTTCGGGCAACGGACCGCTGAACCTGGAGGAATGGCAGAAATGGACCGACTGCATGGAAGCCGAGAAAATCAGCTGGGTGAACTGGTCGCTGAGTGACAAGGACGAAACCTGCTCGATGCTGCTGCCCCGCGCCAAAGCCAACGGCCATTGGACGGAAGACGGTGTCATCAAGGCTTACGGTCAGCACGTCAAGGACAACCTGCAGAAATACAACCGATAAATTTTATTTCGAGAGTTTTTCGATCATCAGGCGGGCGGCATTGTCTGGAGCACAGGCAGTGCCTAACTGCTCGTGGACCATACGATAGTCTTCGAGCATCTGTTCACGGGAGGACCCTCCTGGAAGTATGGCGAGCAACTCACGACGGATATTCTTCACCGTAAAGCGATCGGCCAGTAGTTCCTGAACAATTTCACGGTCGGCTATGAGGTTAACCAGCGAGATGTATTTCACCTTAATAATATGGTTGAAGGCGAAACGGATGAGACGGGGAACAGGGGTTTCATAGCAGACCACCTGAGGCACATCGAAAAGAGCCGTCTCAAGGGTGGCCGTTCCACTGGTAACCAAAGCAGCCTGCGCATGCATCAGCAGAGAATAAGTGTCATTCTCAATCAGTTTTACAGGCGAATCACCGATAAACCTTTCGTAGTAGTCACGCTCTACACTGGGTGCACCCGCCAATACCAACTGATAATCGCCTGAAAGGTCTCGGGTGGCCTCAATCATAGCGGGAAGATTGTCCTTGATTTCCTGTTTCCGACTCCCAGCCAAAAGCGCAATCAATGGTTTTGAATTTAGTGAATATCTTTTACAAAAATCACTAAATACCTCTTTGTATCCCGAACGAAATTTCCGTACTTCATCTGCCGTGGGATTGCCTACATAATGGATAGGATACTGATGCTTATGCTCGAAGAAAGGCACCTCGAAGGGCAAGATGGAAAAAAGCTCATCCACATCACGCTTGATATTCTTGATGCGATATTCCTTCCATGCCCAAATCTTTGGAGAAATATAATAAAACACCAGTGGTCTGAGTGTCTCAGGCTTCAGATTATGGACAAACTTGGCGATACTGAGATTAAAGCCCGGATAATCCACCAGGATAACCACATCGGGCTGCCACTGAAGGATATCCTTCTTGCACAAATCCATATTTTTGAAAATGGTGCGCAGATGGAGCAGAACAGGAATAAAACCCATATAGGCCAATTCACGAAAATGTTTTACACGCGTTCCTCCTACGGCAGCCATCAAATCGCCACCGAAAAAGCGGAAACCAGCATGAGGGTCTTGCGCTTTCAGCGACTGCATCAAATGGGATGCATGGAGATCGCCCGAAGCCTCGCCGACAATCAGATAGTATTTCATCAGGCTTTCAAAAAGAAATTAAACAGACTCATGCTCGAACTCATTACGCCATTTTTCCAGCAACGGATAGTTAGTGACGTCCATTTGTGTAGGAGTAATGGCAATATAACCATGGGTCAGGGCCCAGTTGTCCGTGTCCTCGGCCTCCGGCTCATCATTGGTATAGGAACCCACCATCCAGTAATAATCATAGCCACGGGGATGCAGGCACTTGACCACCTCATTACCCCACGTGCCATAAGCCATCCGACAGACTTTGATACCCTTGAATTCTTCCACTAACGGGAAGTTTACATTCAGACAGACGCCCTTAGGCAGTCCTTCGGCCAAAACCTTCTGCGTCAGCATGCGAACAACGGTACGCAAAGGTTCAAAATCGGCATCTTCGCGATGGTCGCAAAGCGAATAAGCCACACTTGGGATATATTTCATACAACCCTCCATAGCAACACCCATCGTTCCGCTGTAGTGAGTGTTCACGGAGGCATTATCTCCATGGTTGATACCGGCCAAGACCAAGTCGGGGGTACGTGGCACCACACGGTTGAGCGCCATCTTCAGGCTATCCACAGGCGTACCGGTACACGACCAGACCTGCAGCCCTTCCTCTTCACGCACTTTCTGCAACCGGAGATATTCCACGGCAGAAAAGGCACAGGCATAGCCAGAACGCGCACCATCAGGTGCACAAACAATGATGTCACCCAAATCTCGAACCATATCTATAAGACAGTTGATGCCTTTGGATTGATAGCCGTCATCATTCGAAATAAGTATTAACGGTCTTTTATTTTTCATAAATATATCAAGTTTTGGGTGCAAAATTACTAAAAAATGGATGAAAATCATCTTTTCTCATATAAAATATGTAACTTTGCACACAATTATGGGAAAGATTATTGCTTTAGCAAACCAGAAAGGCGGTGTGGGAAAGACTACCACCACCATCAACCTGGCAGCCTCGCTGGCTACCCTGGAAAAGAAAGTTCTCGTCATCGATGCAGACCCGCAGGCCAATGCATCCAGCGGCCTGGGCGTGAATACCAAGGACGTGGACTGCTCTCTTTATGAGTGCATTATTGACCACGCTGACGTGCACGATGCCATGTACACAACCGATATTGAAGGACTGGACATCATACCGAGCCATATAGACCTGGTTGGTGCTGAGATTGAGATGCTCAACATAGAGCGGCGCGAACAGGTCATCAAGAACCTGCTTGCTCCCATCAAGGACGACTATGACTATATCCTCATCGACTGCTCTCCTTCGCTGGGACTCATTACCGTGAATGCGCTGACGGCAGCCGACTCGGTGATTATCCCCGTGCAATGCGAATATTTCGCACTGGAAGGTATCTCCAAGTTGCTCAATACCATTAAGATTATCAAGAGCAAACTGAATCCCAAGCTGGAGATAGAAGGATTCCTGCTTACGATGTATGATTCACGCCTGCGTCTGGCCAACCAGATTTATGACGAAGTGAAACGTCATTTCCAGGAACTGGTGTTCAAGACGGTCATCCAGCGCAACGTGAAACTTTCGGAAGCACCCTCCCACGGACTTCCTGCCATCCTTTATGATGCCGACTCTACGGGCAGCAAGAATCATTTGGCACTGGCCAAGGAGATCATTAATAAGGGATAAAGGTGTTGGTTTAAGGTTTCAAGTTTCAGGTTTCAAGTATTAAAAGTTTTAAGAAAGTGGCAGTACACAAGAAATATAACGCATTGGGCAGAGGACTCGATGCCCTGATATCGACGGAAGAGGTGAAGCCTCAAGGCTCCTCTACCATCAATGAGATAGCTATCAGTCAGATTGAGGCTAATCCCAACCAGCCGCGCCGCGAATTCGATCCCGAGGCTCTGCAGGAGCTGGCCAATAGCATCAAGGAACTGGGTATCATTACGCCAATCACCCTGCGACAGGTGGACACCAACAGGTTTCAGATCATTGCCGGAGAACGCCGCTGGCGTGCCTCACAGATGGCCGGTCTGAAATCAATGCCCGCCTATATCCGCACCATCAATGACGAGAACATGATGGAGATGGCGCTCGTGGAGAACATACAGCGCGAAGACCTGAATGCCGTGGAGATAGCCTTGGCTTACCAGCATTTACTGGATTCCACGGGTATGACTCAGGAAAAGGTCAGTGAACGCGTAGGCAAGAGCCGCACAGCAGTGGCCAACTATCTCCGGCTTCTGAAACTTCCTGCACAAGTGCAGATGGCACTTCAGAACAAGACCATCGACATGGGACATGCCCGCGCCCTGCTTTCACTCGATTCTCCCGCCATGCAGATCAAGCTGTTCAAGGAAATTGAGAAAAACGGGTATTCCGTACGCAAGGTGGAAGAACTGGTCAAGAAGCTAACCAGTGGAGAAGAAACATTGGTAGGCGTACAAAAAGCCAGTGCCAAAAGCAAACTGCCTAAAGAATTCGATGTGCTCAAAAAACGGCTGAGTCAGTTTCTCAGTGCCAAGGTGGAAATGACCTGCTCACCCAAAGGCAAGGGCAAAATCAGTATTCCCTTCAGCAGCGAAGAGGAACTGGAGCGCATCATGAACATTTTCGACAAACTGAAGGAGAATTAATTCCTATCTATCTTGAAGACGTTAACAGACATCATCAGATATACGCTCATCACCTGTCTGCTCCTCATGGCAGAGACCGCAGCGGCGCAGATTGTAGTGGAAGACAGTACGGCCCGTCATGACAACGGGATCTTCCATATCGGTGACTCGCTCATCGAAGTGGATGATGCTGCCCTTGAAGGCACTCTGATGGCCGACACCATCCAGTTCCAGAAAAAAAAGCGTGACTGGAGTACATGGCGTCCCGATCCCAAACGGGCGATGTGGCTCGCCTTGGTGATTCCCGGCGCTGGACAGATCTATAATCACAAATATTGGAAACTGCCCATCATCTATGGCGGTTTTGTGGGATGTATCTACGCCTGGCGATGGAACGACATGATGTACAAAGACTACTCCAAGGCGTTCATGGACATCACCGACAACGACCCGAATACGCAAAGCTACAACCAGTATCTGCATTTGGGTGCGAAAATTGACGACAGCAACAAAAAGACATGGAAAGATAGATTTCAGAAGCGTAAGGACTACTATCGTCGCTACCGCGACATGAGTATATTCATCCTTATCGGAGTCTATGCGCTTTCCGTCATCGATGCTTACGTGGATGCATCTCTTTCGCAGTTCGACATCTCTGATGACCTGAGCCTAAGGATTCAGCCAGCGGTTATCAACAGCCAATCGGCAACAAATCCATTCAGATCATCTGGAGTAGGGCTACAATGTTCCCTGAGATTCTAACCCGGCAGCGATTGCCGTTCACCAAATTATGTAACCAAAAAGAATGATGACATACATGAATAAAATAAAACGTATTGGCGATTCACTGAAACGCCTTCTGCCATGCGGTCTGCTCGCCTGCATGCCATTTACTGCGTCAGCACAGATTGAAAACGACGAAATCACGGTGCTTGAAGACGACGGAACACAGGAAGTGATTGACGTTCCAGAAGGACTAACCCATGAGGTGGACTCTCTGCTGAGTCTCTATTACTCACAGATGTACCTCACCCCTGATGGAGACTGCAACTACCGAGATGAAAATCCGGAATTCTCTGATGCCACTTATATTGATCGTCTCAAACGGATGCCTAACATCATGGAGATGCCCTACAATCAGGTGGTCCGCAAATTTATCGACCGCTATGCTTCGCGTATGCGCCGCGCTGTGGGCTACTGGCTTGGTGCCAGCAATTTCTATATGCCCATCTTCGAACAGGCCCTTGAAGCCTATAACATGCCCCTCGAACTGCGCTACCTGCCAGTGATTGAATCCGGATTGAATCCCAATGCCATCTCGCGTGTGGGTGCCACTGGTCTCTGGCAGTTCATGCTGGCCACGGGCAAGAGCTATGGTCTGAAGGTAAACTCCCTGGTCGATGAGCGACGCGATCCTATCAAGGCCTCTTATGCAGCAGCCCATTATCTGAGCGACCTGTATAAGATTTTCGGTGATTGGAATCTCGTGATTGCCGCATACAACTGCGGACCAGAAAACATCAACCGCGCCATCCACCGTGCCGGAGGTGAGCGCGACTACTGGAAGATCTACCCCTATCTGCCAAGGGAGACGCGTGGTTATGTGCCTGCCTTCATTGCAGCCAACTACATCATGAACTACTACTGCGAGCACAACATCTGCCCGATGCGCACACAGTTGCCGGCAAAATCGGACACTATCGTTGTCAACCGTGATGTGCATCTCAAACAGGTGGCCGCCATCTGCAACCTCAGTCTCGAGGAACTCCGCACGTTGAATCCGCAGTACCGCCGCGACATCGTGAACGGCAGCACCGAGCCTTCAGCCATCCGACTGCCCGATGCAGCCATCAACACATTCATTGACAACGAAGACTCCGTGTACGTATATAATGCCGACCAACTGCTCTCCCGTCGTGCCGAAGTTGCAGTCAATGACGCACAGCCGGAGGTGGCTCGCAGCGCTGCTCCCAGTTACAGCAGTCGAAAGAGCTATTCCCGTCATGACCGCCGCGGCCATAACCGTCACGACAAGGCCGACAGAGGCCGCAGGGGGCGCAGAGAACGCAGGGCAAGGGAGCAGAATATTACCATCAAGGAGGGACAAACCCTCTCACAGATTGCCCGTAAGAACCACACCACCGTTGAAAAACTGCGCAAGCTCAACGGTATCAAGGGCAGCAACATCCGTGCCGGTAAGAAACTTCGCGTAAAATAGACAATTAGGTAAGATTATGGACGAGCAGAAGAATCAGGTCACCCCAGAAGAACTGGCTGGTGAGAAGATGGTCGATGAAGCTTTCCAAAAACTGCTTGACAGTTATCTGGCTTCCCGCCATCGCAAGAAGGTGGACATCATCACCAAGGCTTTCAATTTTGCACGTCAGGCGCACAAGGGAGTCAAACGCCTTTCGGGTGAGCCTTACATCATGCACCCCATCGCCGTGGCCCAGATAGCCAGTGAGGAGATGGGACTTGGTTCTACGAGTATCTGCTCTGCCCTGCTCCACGATGTGGTGGAAGACACCGACTACACCGTGGAAGACATTTCCAACATCTTCGGCCCAAAGATAGCACAAATCGTAGATGGACTGACGAAAATCTCAGGCGGTATCTTCGGTGAGCAGGCTTCTGCCCAGGCAGAGAACTTCAAGAAACTGCTGCTCACCATGAGCGATGACATCCGCGTGATTCTCATCAAAATCTGCGACCGTCTCCATAACATGCGCACATTGGCTTCCCAGCCAGCCAACAAACAATACAAGATTGCCGGTGAGACACTTTACATCTACGCACCGCTGGCCAATCGCCTGGGTCTCAACAAGATTAAATCCGAACTTGAGAATCTCTCTTTCCGGTTCGAACATCCTGAAGAATACGCCCGCATAGAATCACAACTGGCAGAGACAGCCGGCAAACGCGATGAGCTTTTTGCCAACTTCATCTCCCCCATTGAGGACGCACTCAACGAGATGGGACTCCGCCACCGCATCATCAAGCGCGTGAAAAGTCCATACTCCATCTGGAACAAGATGCAGACCAAGCATGTCACCTTCGACCAGATCTACGACATCCTGGCCGTGCGCATCATCTTCACCCCCACACAGGAATCTGACGAAATCAATGAGTGTTTCGACATCTACGTGGCACTCACCAAGATTTACAAGAGTCACCCCGACCGTCTGAGGGAATGGCTCAACCACCCCAAAGCCAACGGCTATCAGGCGCTCCATGTCACACTGATGTCTGGCGAAGGCCGGTGGATAGAGGTTCAGATCCGTTCGGAGCGCATGGACGAAGTGGCCGAACAGGGATTTGCCGCCCATTGGAAATACAAGGAGGGAGAGGAGATTGCCGAGGACGAGGGAGAACTGGGCGACTGGCTCTCCACCATCAAGGAAATCCTCGACGATCCACAACCCGATGCCATGGACTTCCTCGACGCCATCAAGCTCAACCTCTTCGCTTCCGAAATCTTCGTTTTCACACCTAAGGGTGAAATCAAGACCATGCCCGCCGGTTGTACGGCCCTCGACTTTGCCTTCCAGATTCACACTTTCCTGGGCAGCCATTGTATCGGTGCCAAGGTAAACCACAAGCTGGTGCCTCTCAGCCACAAACTGGAAAGCGGTGATCAGGTGGAAATCCTCACCAGTAACTCCCAGCATGTGCAGCCTTCGTGGGTCAATTTCGTAAGCACGGCCAAAGCCAAGGGAAAGATACAGGCCATCCTGCGCCGTGACAGCCGTGAAACCCAAAAACAGGGAGAGAAAATCCTGCAAGATTTCCTTGCCCGCAACGAGATGGAGATGACCACCTCCGTTCTCGACAAACTATGCGAGATCCATGAAACGCCCAAGCATGAAGAGCTTTTTCTGGCCATCGGCATGAAAAACATCATCCTCGGCGAAAAGGATATCGACGAGATTCACGGGAAAAAGCAGAAAGACGAAAACCAGTCGAAGGGATGGCGCCGCTATGTGCCTTTCGTCGGCAAGAAGAAAGACAAGGAGGACAGCAAAGACCGCCAGCAGAGTTATATCACTGTTGACAAAGACTTCAACCGCAAGAAGCCCGTCTATATCAATGAAAACAACATCTCGCAGTTCATCTTCCCTTCATGCTGCCATCCCATCCCCGGTGATGATGCCCTAGGATTCATCGATGGACGCAACCGCATCGAAATCCACAAGCGCAACTGCCCCGTAGCTTCCAAGCTGAAATCTACTTATGGCAAGCGAATCCTCGATGCAAAATGGGACATGCACAAGCAACTCTTCTTCGATGCCACCATTCAAATCACGGGCATCGACCGCATCGGGCTGCTGCTCGAAGTCACCCAGATTATCTCCGCACAGATGAACGTCAATATCCACCGCGTTACCATCCAATGTGACCAAGGCATCTTCGACGGCACCATCGAACTCCGCATCCACGACCGCCAAGACGTGGCCACCATCGTAGAAAACCTCAAGCAAGTGAACGGCCTGCAGGATATCAAACAAATCATTTAATCATACACCCATGAACAAACTACTGCTAATCACAACAATGCTCCTCCTGTCAATAGGAACGAGAGCTGCTAACAAGTACGACAACCCCGACACTCTCTTCGTGGCACGTGATGGCACCGGAGAATTCCGCACGGTCAATGAGGCCGTCGAAGTTTGCCGTGCCTTTATGGAGTACCACAAGGTCATCTTCGTAAAAAAAGGAGTCTATAAGGAGAAAATCATCATCCCCTCATGGCTCACCAACATTGAGATATGCGGAGAAGACGCTGAGAAGACCATCATCACCTATGATGACCATGCCAACATCCAGATTCCCAAGATTGGTCAGGAAGCCACAGGCCAGACGCAAGGCATGGGAACCTTCCGTACTTATACAGTCAAGGTGGAAGGACAGGACATCACCTTCAAGAACATCACCATCGAAAACAATGCCGCTCGCCTCGGACAAGCCGTGGCCCTGCATACCGAAGGCGACCGCCTGATGTTCATCGGATGCCGTTTCCTCGGCAATCAGGACACTGTCTATACCGGCGTAGGCAACACCCGTTGCTATTTCGACCACTGCTACATCGAAGGCACTACCGACTTTATCTTCGGCCCCTCTACCTGTTGGTTCGAGCAGTGCACCATCCTGAGCAAGACAAACTCCTACATCACTGCCGCCTCCACGCCCAAGGACGTGAAGTATGGTTACATCTTCAACAAATGCAAGCTCATCGCTGCCGATGGAGCCAACAAGGTATTTCTGGGCCGTCCATGGCGACCATACGCCTATACCTTATATATAAATACAGAGATGGGCAGCCACATTGTACCCCAAGGATGGGAAAACTGGCGCAATCCCGAAAACGAAAAGACAGCCCGCTATGCTGAATATGGCAGCACAGGCCCCGGAGCCAATGCCAAAGCCCGTGTGTCATGGGCCCGCCAACTCACGAAGAAGGAAATACAGCAAATCACCCTCCAGGCCGTCATGGGCGACTGGAATCCATGATACATTACATCTTTTGTTAACAAATATTTGACCACCGTAGATTGTCTTTTACAATTTACGGTGGCTATTTTTTTGTAGAAAAATCAATAAAAAATTGCGAATTAATTTGGTTTTCCGTGATTTTGTTGTAAATTTGCAGAAAAATAGAGACCTTTACGAAACTTACATTTCTTTAAAACGAACTATATCATATTAACAAACCCTAAGTATAACTAAAACAAACATTTATGAATCAACAAATCAGAAGAGCCTTCATGGCATCCTTGCTGTGCTTGATTTGCTTTGTTGCTTTTGCACAAAAGACAATCACAGGCACAGTGAAAGACACAAGTGGAGAACCGATGATTGGTGTGAGCGTAATGATTAATGGAACGACGAGCGCCGTGACTGACATGGACGGCCATTTCTCCATTTCCAACACTACTCCATCTGATGTTCTCAAAGTCACTTACGTAGGCTACCAAGAACAGACCATCAAGGTAGGCGAAAGCACAAGTTTCAACATCGTAATGAAAGAAGATGCCCAGTCACTCGACGAACTCGTCGTAGTGGGTTATGGTGTTGTGAAAAAATCAGACTTAACCGGTTCTGTAGGTAGTGTTCAGAGCGAAAAGATTGTTTCCGCTGGCTCCACGAATCTGGCTGGAGGTCTACAAGGTTCCGTGGCTGGTGTAAATATCACCCAGTCGTCCAGCCGTGCTGGCGACAGTTTCACCATGCAGATCCGCGGTAAGAGTTCACTGCAAGGCGGTCAGCCTCTCTACGTTATTGACGGTGTTGTTTGCGACAACATGGATTTTCTGAATCCAATGGATATCGAGAAGGTGGACGTTCTGAAAGACGCCTCTTCCACAGCCATCTACGGTTCACGAGCCACTAACGGTGTGCTGATGATCACCACGAAGAAAGGTGCAGAGATGGGCGGTGAGATGAAAGCAACTGTCAGTTATGACGGCTACTATGGCTTTAAGTCAACTGCCAACATGCCAGAATTCATGTCGGGAAATGAATGGATGAAATGGCGTACTTTCCGTTATTATGCTAATACCAAACTGAATGCTGATGGCACGACGAACTGGGAACTGACAGATGCCAACTACAAATTGGTGTGGTGTAACTGGAGTCCTCGCTGGATGGATGAATTCAAGAATAATGACTATACCGACTGGGTGGACGAAGTGACTCGTAAGGGACATGAGCAAAACCACTTTGTCAACATTACTGGTGCAGGCAAGAACCTAAGTTATCGTGTTGGCTTAGGTTATCAAGAAGAGACAGGCGTTCTCTATGACAACTATGAGCGTTGGAACCTGAAGGCTGCTGTTGATCACAAGATCAATGACCACTGGGCAACGGGCGCTTCTGTTAACTTGGCAACTGCCGACAAACGGAGTGGTTCTGCTAACGCCATCCTAAATGGTTTCCGTATGTCACCTGTGATGAGTGCACGCTATTGGGAAGGTGAAAACGTAGGACTGCCCATTGAGCAACCGGGTAAAGATGCCGCCATCTATCCCAACGGTGGTGGCCCGACCTCAACCATCAACCCCATTTGGGACCGAGAGAACACGAAGGACAACACCCGTTATTATGATGCAATGGCCAATATCTATCTTCAGTATTCACCTATTAAGGAGATTATTCTTAAGACTACCTTCTCACCCATGTATAATAAACGTGAGCGTGGGCAGTTCAACGGAAGCAAGTCACAGGCCCGTTACAACAAGACTAACCAAGCTGTCACAACCGATAATGAGTTTTTCTCTTATACCTGGGACACACAGGCCAATTATATCAAGTCTTGGGGAGACCATACCCTGAATGTCCTGGGGCTGGTTAGTGTTTACGAGCAGAAACTGAACCAGAAAAGCCTGAACGTTACAGATATGCCTTTCGATGTTGACTGGTACAACATGGGGTCAGCAGCAAATGTAGAAAACAAGAGTAGTTACTATGAGAGCATCAAGATGCTCTCGTACGTAGCCCGTCTGAATTACGACTACAAGAGTCGCTATTATCTGACGGTATCTTCCCGTTGGGATGGCAGTTCAAAATTCCAGAAAGATAACCGTTGGGGTATGTTCCCTTCAGCTGCGGCTGCATGGCGCATCTCTGAAGAGAGTTTCATGGAGAAGGCCCGTAACTGGCTGAGCAACCTGAAGCTGCGTCTGAGTTTTGGTATCACAGGTAACAATGCAGCCATAGGTGCTTATCAGACCCAATTGTTGGCTAACACAAAGTATTATTATAACTTCGGTGGAACCGTTGCCAATGGCTACGGATACGAATTGGCCAACAGTGCCCTGACATGGGAGAAGACCACTGAGTTTGATGTTGGCCTAGATTTCGGATTCTTCAACAACCGCATCAATGGTAGTATCGATTTCTATTCTCGTACCTCCAAGGATTTGCTCATGGAAATGGAGACACCACTGGAAATGGGTTCTTCTACAGGTGCCATTTGGGGTAACGTAGGTAAGGTACGCAACAAAGGTGTTGAGATCCAGTTAAACACCGTGAACATCCAGACAAAGGACCTCACCTGGACCACTAACTTTACCTTCGCTCACAACAAAAATGAAATTCTGGAATTGAATGGCGGTAAAGAAGACATGACTGGTAACGGTTGGTTCATCGGTGAGCCTATCGACGTAGTTTACGGTTATGTGCCTATTGGAGTCTGCACGGCAGAGATGGCCAAAGCTTATGCGGCCAACTCCAATATGAAGACCAAGTTCCACGAAGGTGAATATGCTGTAGAGGATTCTAATGGCGACGGTGTCATCGATCCTTCTGACCGCCGTGTACAGGGTCATGCTGAACCGAAATGGACAGGAAGCATAAATTCCACATTGACTTGGAAGAACTTTGATTTCTCATTCTCGATCTATACCAGCCAAGGCAGTAAGGTTTACTCACCTTTCATGGCTGAGTTCTGCGACTATAGCCAACGCGGCATGCAGCGTCTATCGATGGACCTCTACGTTCCTGCGGGCATCAAGGCTTTGGGTGATGATGGTGAACTCTATACGACTTCAGAAGCACATATAGGAGCATGGCCCTTCCCCACCAATGGCGGAAACAATAAGGGTTGTGGTGATTTTTGGGTAAGAGACAAGACAGGTTCCCAGTGGTTCGTTGACAACTCGTTTACTAAGGTTAAAAACATCATTCTGGGTTACACACTGCCTAAGAAATGGATTGGAAAGATTGGAATCTCTCACCTCCGTGTTTATGTAAACATCTTGAATCCATTCACATTCACGAACTATAAGGGCTTCGACCCCGAATGGGCTGCAACCGCTATTAGCACAGGTGAAGGTGGCCCTGCTTCAAGAAGCTATCAAATTGGTGTTAATCTGAAATTCTAAAAAAGACAATAATATGAGACTGAAATATATTATCACAGCTGTACTGATGGCTGGTATGACCACGAGTTGCTCTGATTTCCTGGAGCAAGACAACAAATCGAGCGTGGCTGCCGACGGATTCTATCAGACCAAAAATGGCTTTGAGAGTCTTACTAACAGTATGTATGCCTCTCTGCGCAACATTTACGACACCTCACCTCTTACGCTGACGGCGGGTACCGATCTTTTCGGCGACGGCAAGTCATCGGGTGTGGCAATGAACTATTATCACCACACTGCCACAGAAGGCAATGTGCTGACATTATATACTAATCTTTTCAAGACCATCCAACTGGCAAACAGCGTTATTGCCTATGGAGAGGAAACCGAAGAAAGCAGCCTGCGCAAGCAATATATCGACGAAGCACGATTCATACGGGCGTGGGCCTACTTCATGACCGTGCAGCACTTCGGTCCCGTAGCGCTTTCACAAGAGATGTACAAATCAGCACAAATGAACTTTGAACGTACCAGTCTGAAAGACCTGTACGACTTCATTATCTCTGAATTTGAATACCTGCAGGGAAGTTCATCCCTAAAGGACACTGATAACGAAGGACGTGCCAATAAGCGCGCTGCCAGGTTCTTCTTGGCGAAAACCTATCTGACCCGTGGATGGTTGAACGGTCAGGGTTATGAGTCACAAGAAGAGAACATCGCCCAAGGAACCGACTTCCAGAATGCTGCCAAGTATGCTGTAGCCACTATCAACGGAGAAAAGCCCTCCCTCTCCATTGAAGACGCTTTTGACATAAACAATGAGCAGAACGATGAAATTTTCTGGGCTGTCCAGTTCAGTTCCGCATCTATGGAGAATCCCGGTTCCGACGGCAGTTACCAACAGGCACAATTCGGCTCTTATCTGGGTGGTGCCGAAATGCCTAACACCAAGGCTATTGACGGTAACGAATCACCTTTCTTCCGTCTGATGAACATGTACACCAAAGGTGATGGACGCCTAGAGCAGACCTTCATGCTTGAACTCCATGGTACTAGTACAGGAAAAGGCGGTATCCAATATTTCGACTATTACAACAATCCCAAATCTCCCATTTTGGCCTACTATGTGCCAGCATGGGCAACAGATGCCGACATCGAGGCTTGGAAAGCCGATGATCCAGACAATCAGAAGGCCAACACCATTATCACAAAGACTACGTTCGACAACACCGGTATCGGTCCTTCCACGCAGGTACATGCCACATGGCGGGAGCGTCGCTCGATGGACGTAGGAGTTCCCTGTATCAAGAAATTCGATGACTACACAGCAAACTCCATTGCAAACCGTTCTTCATCCTGCAGCACTCACGATGTGGTTCTCTCTCGTTTAGGCGAGGCCTATCTTATTGCAGCCGAGGCATTTATCCTGCAAGGGAATAAGGCAGAAGCCGCTAAGATGATCAATACTCTGCGTCAACGTCCTGGCACGATCAAAACAGGCTTTGAACAGGAAATGAAGGTAACCGACAGTGAAATGGACATCGACTTTCTGCTGGATGAGCGCGCTCGTGAAATGGCGGGCGAATATGTGAGGTGGACAGATCTGAAGCGTACCCACAAACTCGTAGAATACGTCACCAAGTATAATGAGGACGGCGTAAGCGAATCCGACATGAAGGGTGATGATGGAAAATACAAGATTCTCCGTCCCCTCCCCCAGGACGCTTTAGACAAGAACCAAACAAAAGTGGAGCAGAATCCTGGATATTGAATCCTCCTTTTTTTGATACATAAAAGCCCGAGCCTATACGGTTCGGGCTTTTATCATCATACGCCCTTTGAGATGATTGATTTTAAATATTTCTCCAGTCATTAACAAGACTTCCACATTAAATAAATTACCAATAAAATTTCTTACTAAAATTTTGATTTGTAAAAAAAATGTATGTAACTTTGCGCATCAAACAATCTACTACGACAGACAGCATTGTCTAAAAGCTACAACAAGATTCATTTTATAAACCTAAGTATAACTAAAACAAAAATCTATGTATCAACAAATCAGAAGAGCCATTTTGGCTTCACTCCTGACCATGTTCTGCTTCGTTGCGTTTGCGCAGAAGACAGTAACAGGTACAGTGAAAGACGCTAATGGAGAACCCATGATTGGTGTGACTATTGCCACTGGCACTGGTACAGGTGCGGTTACCGACATGGATGGTAACTTCACCATTCAGAATGCCTCGCCATCGACAGTGCTGAACATCTCCTATGTGGGTTACAAGTCACAATCCGTCAAGGTGGGCAGCAGCAACTCGCTGAACATCGTGCTGCAGGAAGACAACACCACGCTGGAAGACGTTGTGGTGATTGGTTACGGTACCATGAAACGCCGTGATCTGACAGGTGCTGTGGCCAGTGTTACTGGTGAAAAGCTGGCAGCTAATCCTGTAGCCAATGTGGCCCAAGCCCTGCAAGGTCAACTCCCCGGTGTGAATGTTATATCTCAGGATGGCCGTCCCGGAGCTACGATGAGCATCCGCGTTCGTGGTGGTGGATCTATCACCCAGTCGAACGAACCTCTCTACATTGTTGACGGTATAGCTGTTAGCGATATTAATGACATTCCTGCCGACAACATCGAGAGCATCGACGTACTGAAGGATGCTGCCTCAACGGCCATCTACGGTGCACGTGGTGCAAACGGTGTAATTCTTGTAACCACTAAGGGTTCAAAGGGCGATGGCAAGGCTACGGTGAAATACAACATGTATTACCAGATAAAGAAAGCCGTTAAGCCTGTCGAGACGCTTGATGCCTATGACTTCGTACTCAACCAGTGGAGTTATGCAAGTGCATACAGCGAGACTTACGGTGACGGTATAGCCCAGTTCTTTGGATTAGGATCAAAATATGGCAATCACCTCAACGAATACAAGAATGTGGCTGTCCACGACTATGTTGACGACGTGATGCGTACTGCCAACAGTTGGAACCACGACCTGTCACTCTCTGGCGGTAATCAGAATACCAAATACTATGCCACCATCAACTATCTGACCGACGAGGGTAACCGCATTCAAACAGGATTCCGCCGTTGGAACGCCAACTTTAAGATTTCCCAGAAGATAAACAAAGCCCTGACATTCGACGCTGACCTGCGTTACAGTGAAACGAAACTGGAGGGTACCTCTTTCGGATATGCAACTGGTCACAACGTATATGGCTATGCACCTATCGACAATCCGCTTGGAGACGGCATCAAGGGTAATCTCGGTGCAGGTTCTGCAAGTTATGAAGAAGACAACAATCCCGTACACTATATCAACAACTATATAGCTGAAACAAAGCGTTACAGAATCCGTGGTGTCGGTGGCCTTACATGGACCCCACTGGCTGGTTTGACAGCCAAGACTGAACTCTCGTTGAGCCGTAACTGGAGCGATAAGAAAGAATGGGACAACGGTGAAGTAAGTGACAGGTTCAACAAAGCAACGCTCACTAAAGGCGACGGTTATGGTACTCGATGGGCTACCACCGTTAATTATCAGGTACAGGGATTAGGTGAAAACCATGACTTGTCGTTCCTGGTAGGTAACGAGGTCCTGGCTAGCAAGTCAAATTCAAGTGCTATGGTAGGTGCCGGATATCCTGCCAACTTCACAATGGAAGAAGCATTCGGACTGTTTACCATGTATAATATTGAGACTGAGAGTTATGACAAGGCCCTTGCCAAGTTGAACATGAGTAACACTATCAGCAATCCTAACCACACCCTTTCATGGTTCGGACGTGCCAATTACAACTATTTAGGACGCTACTTGCTGACTGCTACGTTCCGTGCTGACGGTAGTTCGAAGTTCGCTCCTAACCATCACTGGGGCTATTTCCCCGCCGCCGCAGCAGCATGGCGTATTTCTGACGAACCGTTCATGGCCAACACCAAGGATTGGCTCGACAACTTGAAACTCCGTCTCTCTTACGGTACTTCCGGTAATGACGACATCGATGCTTCCCTATGGAAGGAATTCTGGGAACCCAGCACCACTTTCGTCAACGGCAAGCGCATCATCACTTTCTCTCCTGGACAACTCCTGCAGAATCCCGACCTGAAGTGGGAGACCACCATCAGCCGTAACCTCGGTTTGGACTTCAGTTTCTGGAATGGCAAGCTCCGTGGTAGCATCGAGGCCTATTGGAACTCTACCAAAGACATTCTGATGAAGGTGCCCGTAGCCGAAACCACTGGTCACAGTTATCAGTTCCAGAACGTCGGTGAGACCAGCAACAAGGGTATTGAGTTGTCCGTATTCTATGAGGTTATCCGTTCCAAGGACTTCAATCTGAGCATCAATGCCACCTACAATTACAACAAGAGTAATGTAGAGAAGGTCGCTGAGGGGGTTAACGCCGATGTCAACCTGACTGATTGGGGTTCCTCCATGAAGAAACCCACCTACGACTATATTCTGCGTGAAGGAATGCCCGTTGGAACTATCCAAGGCTTCAAGAGTGCCGGTTTCTATACCGTTGACGACTTTAACGTTGTAAATGGTGTTTGGACCTTGAAAACAGGCGTACCCGACACTAAGGACATCGTGAACTATGCTGCAGTAGCCAATAATACTTACACCCGTCCTGACGGACAGAATGCCATCCCTGGTATGGTTAAGTTTGTGGATGTTAACGAGGACGGTGTCATCGACAATGCTGACGTTACCGACCTTGGCAGCGCTATAGCCAAGCACACTGGAGGCTTCAACATCAATGCCAACTACAAGGGCATAGACTTCTCAGCAGGCTTCACTTATCAGATTGGCGGAAAGGTTTACAATGCCAATGCCATGCACACCATGATGGGTAATAAGGACACCAGTTTCGGATGGAACCGTTTGCATTATATTTCGGACAGCTGGAAGATGTATGACGTAGATGCTAGCGGAAACCTCGTGGCTGTTACAGATCCTGCTGCACTGGCTAAATTGAATGAAGGCGCTTCATTTGCATTACCTTACAATGAGTACGGCTTGATTAATTCTGAATTCATTGAGGACGCTTCTTATCTGCGTCTGAACACGCTCACTATCGGTTACACCCTTCCAAAGGTGTGGACCAGGAAAGTGGGTATCAGCAACCTGCGCGTTTACTTCACCGGCGGTAACCTCTTCTGCATCTCTGGTTACAGAGGCATGGATCCTGACGTGAACACAAGACCTGGCGGTAAGGATGGTTATCAGACTCCTAACTACGACTGGGATTCTTACCCACGTGCAAGAACCTATACATTCGGACTTAATGTTACATTCTAATTTAACAATGGACACGATATGAAAAAATCATTATATTTCGGACTTTGTCTGTCTAGTGTGATGGCAATGGCTTCATGTAGTGACTTCCTGGAGACTTCCACACCATCTGAAACAGACGCAAACTTTGTGTTCTCCAACAGCGAGACGTCTCGTGCCGCCCTCGACGGTGCTTACGAATCTTGGAGAAGCACGGCAAACACTGACGTTTTCGGTGCCGGTTTGTTCTATGCAGCCGACATTGCTGGATCTGACATTGAGCGTCACCCAGAGAACTTCAGCAACCAGCCTGGCCGTCATTGGCCCGAGTGCTTTTATCAGAATGGCACTTACGCCAGTAGTTATGATCCGCTGAGCTATTTAAAGGAAGATGGTCAGTATGCACGCCTTTATGCCGTTGTCAGCAAAGCTAACCAAGTAATCAAGTTTGTTTCTGCAGTTGACGGGTTTGACCAGATTCTGGCAGCCCAAACACCAAGTGCACAGGGACAGATTTATGGTGAGGCCATTGCTCTGAAGGCTGTTGCTTACCGAGAACTGATAAAATACTTCGGCGATGTACCTTATCTGAGTGGTTCAGAAAACGATCGGACTGGGTTGTGTGGACGCGACTCCATCTACGATGTCATCCTGAACGAACTGCAGACCGTAGCTCCTAACATGTATCGTGTAGGTTCTATTCCTGGCGTAACAGGCAAGAACTATATGTCTCGCACTTTTGTTGAAGGTTTGATTGGCCGAATGGCTCTCGAGGCAGGCGGTTATCAGACGCGTCGTGGCGACATCAAGCGTGTTGACGGCAAGGGCAACACCCTGACCTTCGAAACAATTGGAACAGAGAACAACGGTGCCACCTATGGCCGTCGCTCTGATTGGAAAACCTACTATGAACTGGCAAAGAAGTACTTCAAAGCTGTGATTGACAACCCCGGAACCGCAAAACTCGTAACCAAAGACCCACGTTCTTCTGCTAACGGTCGAAACTTCAATAATCCTTATCAGTATTTCTTTGAGCAAATGCATCAGGGTGACGAGTACTATGCTGACGAAAGCATCTATGAGTATGTTATGACTCAGGCCGATCACAGCAACGAGCGCCCATACTCAAATGGCCGTCCAAGCACGGCTGGTAACAAAAACTTTCCTTGTAAGGCTTATGGTCAGGCACGAATTAATCCAGCATTCTACTATGGAATGTTTGACCCCAACGACATGCGCCGCGATGTAAGTTGTTGTGTAACGGGCAGCAATGGTGCTTCTGGCACTGAAACTATTCTGCCTTTCAAACCGGGTTCACAGGCTAAGGGCGGTGGTATCTCTCTGAACAAGTGGGATGAGAATCGTCAAAAGACTCCTTACGTCACCAAGCAGCGTCTATCGGGTATCAACGGTCCGTACATGCGTATTGCAGAGATTTATCTTGGTTATGCTGAAGCATGTGCAGCATTAGGCGACAATGCTGAAGCCAAGTCATATCTTACCATTATTCGTGACCGCGCATTTGGCGGCAGCGGCAAGGGTGACGTAGATGCCTTCATTGCCAAGGAAGGTTCCCTGTTGGAGGCAATCATCGACGAACGTGGTTTCGAATTCGCTGGTGAAGGTGATCGTCGTTGGACACTGATTCGCACTGGCTTAGTTAGCAAGAAAATCATGGCTATGAAAGCACTGACTAAGCAGATGATTGACGGTCTTGAAAAGGACGGCTATTATAAGTTTGAAAACGGCAATGTGATTACAAATTACATTTGGACAAAGATGGTTGACGCAAGATCTCTTAAGGGGCACCGCTTGACTGCTCAGGCTCCCGAAAATGAAGATCCTATCCTTAGCCCAGGTTGGCGTGGTGTCAATGATGACTGGAGTCAGTTTGGACTCGACTATAAAGACAACAACCTGACCAATCTTGCTATTAAGGGTCTGTTCCGTCAACTCAGCGACAATGAAATTGCCCAGCTGGAGGCTGATGGCTACAAAAAAACCGATTGGGCTATCGACATTGTTAAAAACCGCGACGAATATGACAAGTATTTGTTCTACGACTACGATGGTGTAAAGGCTCCAATTTATCTCTGGCCATTCACTCCCAACGTTTGCGCCAATGGTGGTTTCACCAACGGCTACGGTTTCAAGAACGAATAAACTCTTTGAATATCCTAAGAAAGGCCTGCTCCGGCGGGCCTTTTTTTTGTTAAAACGATGGGTATAAAAGCTGCTTTCCACGTCCTTTCATAAATATTTTATGGATATGAGAAAGAGTATTTACTTCGCATTCGTCCTGTTTTATCTGGCCACCGCTCTCCCAATGGGTGCTCAAGAGCAAATTCCTCAATGGGAAAGATTCGAACAGTCATTCACTTTTCACACCGAAAAGAATCCATTTACGGATGTATATCTGATGGCGACCTTCTCCCATGAGGTCAGCGGTGAGACTCTGACCGTTGACGGCTTTTACGACGGGGATGATACATTTAAGATCCGCTTCATGCCTACTAAGCAGGGCAAGTGGTCGTTTACCACACGCTCTTCCGAGCCAGACATGAATGGTTTGGATGGTTCCATCATCTGCACGGCTCCAAAATGCAAAGGTATGATGGGCACGAAAGAGCAAGACTTCGTGTATGCTGACGGAACGAGGTATAACCCCATGGGGACCACATCGTATGCATGGATCCATTCCACCGCCGAGCGACAGGAACAAACCTACCAGTCATTGAAAGAATCGGGATTCAACAAACTACGTTTTTGCGTATTTCCCAACAACAGCGTCTATGAATGGCCGACGTGCTATCCCTTCAAACTGATTTCAAAGACAACAGACGCTCAAGGGAAAGACCATTATGTATGGGACTACAGTCGCTTTGAGCCCGCCTTCTTCCGCCATCTGGAAGAATGCGTGGACCGGCTGAAAGCATTACATATCGAGGCAGACCTCATCCTCTTTACTCCTTATGATGGCGGACTCTGGGGATTTGATCGCATGACAATGGAGAACAACAACCGCTATCTGAGATATATCGTAGCCCGGTTGGCCTCCTTCAGCAACATCTGGTGGTCGATGGCCAACGAATGGGATTTGTGCCGCGCCAAGACTTACGACCAATGGATAGAGATGTCGAAACTTGTGGCCGATAAGGATCCATACCATCATCTGCTTTCAATCCACGGCGGAACGGCTGTTTACCTCGACTATAACCTGCCGTTCTATACACATGCCAGCATCCAGGACCAGGGACCTCTTTACAATTTCGAGGGCGCAGCCACGGTGCGCAACATCATCCACAAGCCTGTGGTCTTTGATGAAGTCTGTTACGAGGGAGACCATGCTTCGCGCTGGGCGCAACTGAGCGGAGAGGAAATGCTAGAACGGATTTGGAACGGCCTGATGGGAGGTACGTATGTCACTCATGGAGAGTGCTTTGTCAAAGACATGCATAACGACAAGAACTACACGGGCTTTGCCTTTCTTGCCACGGGCGGACAATTTGAAGGCACTTGTCCTTCTCGTATTCCGTTCACCCGCAAGATTATTGACTCACTCCCCTATTCCATACGTCTTGCGGATCAGAGTTGGGATCCTCACACGGCATGTGCTGGGCCTAACGACTACCTTATTTATTTTGGAAGTGAAAAGCCCAGGAAATGGGTATTCGACCTGCCTGCGAAGTGCAGCCGCTGGCCGCGTTTAGGAGAAGGTGCCAAATTTGAGATAGAAATCATCGACACATGGAACATGACCATTCAGAAATGCCCAGGCATCTTCGAGACGAAGTTCGCCGGAAACCGTTATCGCCTGATCGAGAAAAACGGCAAATCCGTTAAGTTGCCGGGCAAGCCTTATATCCTTCTGCACCTTAGAAGAATCTGATTCGTACGACTCTTATTCGCAGTCCTGCTTAAAGAAGAGCGGACGCTGGTCGGGGCTGAGGGTTTTCACGCAGACGTTGTCAAAAAGGACGTTGCGGGCATGGTTCACCCAGAATCCTTTGGCCGGTAGGATGCCCCACATCGTAGCTTCGGGATATTCCGCCAGTTTCTCATCGGTGGGAGCAGCCGTTTCGGGCTGTCCTCCCTGCTGTGTGATAAAGATGTCGCGCAGAAAGATGTTCTCCACCGGATGGTCCTCCATCCCCGTTATGGAACAACCCGTAGGCCCTGCATTGCTGACCATGAAGTTGGAGATGCGCACATTGCGGATGTTCCCCACCTTCGTAATCTTCACCGTATCACAATAACTGCGGGCGCGATTGGCCAAACGTACAAAGATTGGACTTTCAGTACCTTCCACCGTAAAGTTAGAGATATTCACATTCTCCATCACGCCGCCATCGACAATCTCCAGCGAGAGGGCACTCGTGCCACGTTTCGACTCATGGCCAAAGAATTGTGAATTCTGATCTGAGCTGGGCTTCACGCAGATGTTCTGAATGGTGATATTGCGGAAACCGCCATTGGTTTCGGTTCCCAGCTTCACGGCATTACAATGGCTGCTCACCACGCAGTTCGTGATGCAGATGTTTTCACAAAGCATTGGCGAAGTGCTCTTCAGCGTGATGCCGTCGTCGTCGGAGTCGCAGATCATGTTGCTTACCGTCACTTCATGGCAGCCGTCCAGATCCAATGCATCATTGTTGTAGTTGTTGCGGTTGTTGACCGTGATGCCGTCTATCTTCACGCGGTCGCAGGCCAGCCAATGCTGCATCCAACAGCCTGAATTACGGAGGGTTATACCCTTCAACAGCACATCGCGACTCTGCACGAACCGCAACAGGTGTGGACGTGTGATACCTTCATCATTCCATGAGAGTTTGGGGAACGACTTGCCCCGTCCATCTATGACACCTTCACCATCGATGGTGACATCCTCTACATTGTCTGCCCATATCAACTGCACGGTAGGCGTGTTCGTTCGCAGGGATACATAGCTGGTTCGTTGCGGTGTATAGTCGTTAATGTCCGTACTGCCAAAGAGTACGGCTCCTTTCTCCAAATGTAGATTCACCCTGCTGCGGAGCACGATGGTCCCTATCTTGTAGTGACCGGCGGGTACCAGCACCTGTCCCCCACCCTCCTGCGAGCAACGGTCGATGGCGGTTTGTATAGCCTTTGTGGAAAGTACCGTGGTGTCATTCTTAGCACCGAAATCCCTGATGTTATAGACGGCAGCTTCAGCCTGAAGGCCGCAAGCCAGTAGTAATAGTGATATTAGTTGTTTCATGGGCACAAAGATAATGAAAAATTGGGAAAATGAGATAATGAGATAATGAGAAATATTTATTAACTTTGCAACATGAAAAAAATATTCACGATCCTTCTTCTGGCTATTGCCGTTTCGCTGCAGGCACAACAATGGGGAGACCAAGGCGATGGCACATTCCGCAACCCTATCTTGCCAACAGACCTGAGCGACCCCGACGTGATTCGGGTAGGGGAGAAATACTATATGGTGGCCAGCGACTTCCATTTCCTGGGCATGCAGATTCTGGAGTCCGACGATTTGGTGAACTGGCGTGTGGTGACGCAGCTCTACGACCGTTTTGACTTTCCCGGATGGGATACCATGGAACATTATGCAGGCGGTTCGTGGGCTCCCAGCATCCGTTGGCACGATGGCCGGTTCTGGGTCTATTTCTGCACGCCCGACGAAGGACTGTTCATGACCAGTGCCGAACGGCCCGAAGGCCCATGGGGCAAACTTCTTTTAGTAAAGGCTGTCAAGAAGTGGGAAGACCCCTGTCCTTTCTGGGATGAAGACGGCAAGGCCTATTTAGGTCACAGTCTCTACGGCGCAGGCCCCATCATCATTCATCGCATGAGCGAAGACGGCACGCGCCTTTTAGACGAAGGAACGACGGTCTATACGGGACCTGTGGCAGAAGGAACCAAAATCCACAAGTGGAACGGCTACTATTATATGAGCATTCCCGAAGGTGGCGTCTGCTGCGGTTGGCAAACCATCCTACGGTCCAATAGCATCTACGGTCCCTACGAGCGGAAAGTGGTCTTGGAACAAGGCACTACTGCCATCAACGGTCCTCATCAGGGAGCCCTTGTAGATACGCCCGAAGGCGATTGGTGGTTCTATCATTTTCAGGAATGGAGTCCATTGGGCCGTATTGTCCATCTGCAACCTGTACGTTGGGCTGACGGTTGGCCCCTGATAGGTATCGACCTTGACGGCAACGGTATCGGTGAGCCCGTCACTGAATGGAAGATGCCATTAGGAAGCAGTAGTAAAAGTAAAACAGTTAAGGCGGTGTGGAAAGACGATTTCGGGAGCAGTACCCTGAAGCCCGAGTGGCAATGGAACCACAATCCGCAACACGAAGCCTGGTCTCTATCCCGCAACAATGGAAAGCTTACCCTTCAAGCCCTGCAGGCTCCCGATTTTATCCACGCCCGTAATACGCTGACGCTGAGAACCATCGGCTATCAGGGCATGGCTACCGTCACGCTCGATTTCAGCCAGACAGCCGACGGAATGCGTTGCGGCCTGGGCTGTATGGGCAAGAAAAACCATCTCATAGGCATCAAGAAAGAAAACGGAAAGCCATTACTCTACACCGAAGACAACGGACAGGAAGAAACAAGTATTCCCCTCAAAGGCAGCAAGGTCTTTCTCCGGCTGCATCTGGATGCTACGGCCAATGTTTATCGCTTTGAGTACAGCACCAGTGGCCGCCGCTACCACCATTTAGGCAAGGGCTTCTACATGAAATGGGGCAACTGGAAAGGGGCGCGCATTGCCCTGTATGCATACAATAATATCGCTGCGCGAGGCACAGCGATATTCAATGATTTCGTATATAAAGTAGATACTCCCACCAGACCTCCCCGAGGGGAGACTTTTAAAAAACTGCAGGGCTCCCCTCCCTCGGGAGGGGAAGGGGGAGGGGGTTCCTCTACACCAGCGAGTCAAGGTGTTTCTTGAGGTCTTTCAGCTCTTCACGGACTTTGATCAGGCCCTCCATCACACGGGCATTCTTGTCAACGCCCTCCTTGTTGGCACTGAGCATCTTCTTGGCGGCAGCAATCTTGAAGCCACGCACCTTCACCAGATTATAAACCGTCTTGATGTTCTCAATATCCTCAGCCGTATATTGGCGCACGTTGTTACCCGTGGTCTTTGGCTTGAGCGACGGAATCTCCTTTTCCCAGAAACGGAGGTTACTCTCCGTAACGCCTACTTGTTCAGCCACTTCCTTGATAGAGAAGTAGAGTTTCAGGTTCTTGTCTGTATTCAGTGCCATAACAGTATATGAAATAATCTATTACCATTTACAATCTGGCCTCAAAGCCAAATTCTTTTGCAAAAATACAAAATAAATCAGAACATCGAGCGAATAATGCCTTTTTTTTATTAATTTTGCACGCAAAATTGTAAAACCATAAATTTTAAGTATGTTGACAGCCAACGAAATCCGCGAGTCCTACAAGAAGTATTTTGAATCGAAAGGACACGCCATCGTAGCATCAGCCCCCATGGTCATCAAGGATGACCCCACGCTGATGTTCACTAACGCAGGTATGAACCAATGGAAAGATGTTATCCTCGGCACTCGTGACCCCGAGCCACGCCGCCGAGCGGACTCCCAGAAATGTCTGCGTGTGAGCGGTAAGCACAACGACTTGGAAGAGGTAGGCCACGACACCTACCACCACACCATGTTCGAAATGCTTGGCAACTGGTCGTTTGGCGACTACTTCAAGGAAGGCGCCATCGACATGGCATGGGAGTATCTCGTGGATGTGCTCGGGCTGAATCCCGCCGATCTTTACGTGACGGTATTCGAAGGCTCTCCCGAAGATAATATCCCACGCGACGACGAAGCCGCCAGTTATTGGGCAAAGCACGTGCCTGCCGACCATATCATCAACGGCAACAAGCACGACAACTTCTGGGAGATGGGCGACACCGGTCCCTGTGGTCCCTGTTCGGAGATTCATGTGGATAGCCGCTCGCCCGAAGAGAAGGCCAAGGTGCCCGGACGCGAACTGGTAAACAAGGATGATCCCCAGGTCATCGAAATCTGGAACCTTGTGTTCATGCAGTTCAACCGCAAGGCCGACGGCTCCCTGGAGAAACTCTCCATGAACGTCATCGATACGGGTATGGGCTTCGAGCGCCTCGTCCGCACCCTGCAGGGCAAGAACTCCAACTACGACACCGACATCTTCCAGCCTTTCATCAAGGAGATGGAGCGCCTCACGGGCAAGCAGTATGACGGTGGTGAAAACACGTTGGAAAACAATGTCGATGTAGCCATGCGCGTCATCGCCGACCATATCCGTGCCGTCAGCTTCTCCATTGCCGACGGACAGCTGCCCTCCAACGCCAAGGCCGGCTACGTCATCCGCCGCATCCTGCGCCGTGCCGTACGCTATGCCTACACGTTCCTCGATCAGAAAGAAGCATTCATCTATAAGCTCGTGCCCACGCTGATTGCCGAGATGGGCGATGCCTATCCCGAGCTGCCTGCACAGCGCGAACTCATCACCCGCGTCATCAAGGAAGAGGAAGATTCCTTCCTCCGCACCCTCGACCGCGGTATCCGCATGCTCGACGACAGCATGGCAGCCCTGAAGGCTCAGGGAAAGACAGAATTGGCCGGTGCCGATGCCTTCAAACTCTTCGACACCTACGGATTCCCCCTCGACCTGACGGAACTCATCTGCCGCGAAAATGGCTTCACCGTCGATGAGGACAGCTTCAACGTAGAGATGCAGAAGCAGAAAGAACGCGCCCGCAATGCAGCCGCCGTTGAAAATGGCGACTGGGTGGAACTGAAGGCTGGTGAACAGCAGTTTGTGGGCTACGACTATAGCGAGTACGAATGTCACATCCTGCGCTACCGTCAGGTTACCCAGAAAAAGAACACTTTCTATGAACTGGTGCTCGACTACACCCCATTCTATGGTGAGATGGGCGGACAGGTCGGCGAACAGGGTGTGCTCGTCTCTGAAAGCGAAACCGTTGAGATTATCGATACCAAGCGCGAGAACGGACAGTCCATCCATATCGTGAAGAAACTGCCCCAGGATCTGGAGGCCGATTTCATGGCCTGCGTAGATACCGACAAGCGCGAGGCTTCTGCTGCCAATCACACCGCCACCCACCTTCTGGACTATGCCCTGAAGCAGGTGCTCGGCGACCATGTGGAGCAGAAGGGTTCGTTTGTCTCTCCCGACACCCTGCGATTCGACTTTGCCCATTTCCAGAAAGTCACCGACGAAGAACTGCGTCAGGTAGAGCGTATCGTCAACGATATGATCCGTCAGGACATTCCCCTCGACGAGCATCGTGAAACGCCGATGGAAGAAGCCCGCAAGATGGGTGCCATCGCCCTTTTCGGCGAGAAGTATGGCGACAAGGTGCGCGTAGTCCGTTTCGGTCCTTCATGTGAGTTCTGTGGTGGTATCCATGCCCGCAGCACCGGTCGTCTCGGTCTGTTCAAGATTGTCGGCGAAGCCAGCGTTGCGGCCGGCATCCGTCGTATCGAGGCCAAGACCGGACGTGAGACCGAAGAGCTGATTTATCAGATGGAAGACCTGGAACGTGCATTGGAGAATCTCTTCAACAATGCCAAGGACCTCAAAGGTACCATCCTGAAATATATCGGCGAGCACGATCAGCTGAAGAAGCAAGTGGAAGGTTTCCAGCAGCAGGCCGTCGAGGCAGCCAAGGAGAAGCTGCTCACTCAGGGTCGCCTGGTGAACGGAGTGAAGGTCTTCACGACCATCGTTTACGTCAAGCCAGAGAATGCCAAGGACCTCGCCTTCAAGGTGCGTGCCGCAGAGCCTCAGAGTTCAATTTGCGTCATCGGATCCATCTTCGACGGTAAGCCCATGCTTAATGTTGCCATCAGCGACGACTTGGTGAAAGACCACCAGTTGAACGCCGGACAGATGGTACGCGAAGCAGCCCGTCTCATTCAGGGTGGCGGTGGCGGTCAGCCCCACTTCGCCAATGCCGGCGGCAAGAATCCCGATGGTCTCAGCGCAGCCATCGATAAGGTTGTAGAACTGGCTAATTTGTAATCTTTGGTGTTGGGTGTTGGTATTAGGTGATGGGTGTTAGGTGATGGTGGATACTTTTGAGCCATTACAATCCACTAACACCCAACACCTAACACCCAACACCCAAACTCACTTCCCTTCAAAACTTCTTCGATAAGCCACGGGGGTCATTCCCGAACGGGCCTTGAAGAAATTGGTAAGCGCCGACTGGTCATTGAAGAAGAGCATTTCCGATATTTCGCTCATATTGTAGGAGGAAGAGCGGAGCAATTTGCATATCTCATTATATAAATAGGTGTTGAGATAACTGTTCACGGTCTGTCCCGACATTTCTTTCACCGTGCGCGAAAGATAGGTGGTGGTGATGTTCAGGCGGTCGGCATAGAACTTGATCTGGCGTTCTTTCCTGAAATTGCGCGAAGCCAGATGAAGAAAAATCTTAAAAATATTCTGTTTGTTGGGCAAGTCGTGTGAAGGCTGCATATTGCTGCCATAGAGCAACTCACTGAAGAGCAGCTGCACCACATGCACCAGATGGTCAATCATTTCCTGGCGGTAAAGATGCGGAACGGAATAGGTATTGTGAATCTGTCTGCTCATAACGGAGAACAACTCGGCCTTGCCTTCACTCAGATGGAACACTGGCAGCAGATCGTAGGCATAGCTGTACTCCATGCCCTTCAGATTCTCGTCGAATGCCAATACCTTATTATAATAGTCTTCTTCTATCATCAGGTTGACGGCCTGAATGTCATCCGTATAAGAATCATAGCTGACGGGATAGTTGGGCGGCACCAGCACGAGGTCGTTCTCTCCCAGTTCAATCAGATTTCCCTTCAGCCGATAGCTCATTCGCCCTTTCTGCACCAACACCAGCGTATAGAAATTCACGCACACCTGCCCCTTCTCTATCTTCTCCAGCACGGAATCATCAAGACTGGCCACCGACACACTGGCACCGGCGGAATAATCATTGTGCATCATGTTGGACACTTCTGCCAACGTAAAGATTCTTGATATCAAAAGGCTAATATGATTGATTGACTTTGCAAAAATAACGAATTGTTTCGGATTTTACAAATATTCTCCATTTTTTTGCAAAGATTCTATAGAAAAAAATATCTATCTTTGCCACCGAAAACAAATACTACAGCAATCTTATCAATCACCTTCTATGGCTACTACATTAATTATTATTCAACTTTTCATTGTATTGGCATTGATTTTCATCGGTGCTCGCGTGGGAGGTATCGGTCTCGGTATCTACGGTATGGTAGGCGTATTCATTCTCGTCTTCATCTTCGGACTCAAACCCGGCAACATTCCGCTCGACGTGATGCTCATCATCGTGAGCGTCATCACCGCCACGGCCTCTTTGCAGGCTGCCGGCGGACTCGACTATCTGGTGGGACTGGCTGCCAAATTCCTCCGCAAGCATCCTGACCATATCACTTACTATGGTCCGCTCACCACGTGGCTCTTCTGTCTCGTAGCAGGCACGGCTCACACCAGCTATTCGCTGCTGCCCATTATTTCCGAGATAGCCACCAAAAGCAAGATTCGCCCCGAACGCCCCATGACCGTTGCCACTATCGCAGCTTCCTTGGGTATCACGGGCAGCCCTATGTCGGCAGCCACGGCAGCCGTCATCAGCACCGACCTGCTGGGCGGAAAAGGTATTGAGCTGAAGGACATCCTGCTCGTTTGTATTCCGGCCTCGCTCATTGCCATCCTCGTTTCGTCGTTCGTGCAGAACCGTGTGGGCAAGGAACTCGTTGACGATCCCGAATACCAGCGTCGCGTGAAGGAAGGCCTCATCGACCCCAACGAAACTCTGGAATCCACCAACACCCAAACCCCAACATCCAACACCCAGCATAAATACGCCAAGCGCGCCGTATGGGCATTCCTGTTGGGCGTGTTCCTCGTGGTTCTTTTTGGCAGCATACCATCCTTGCGTCCCTCATACATGGTTGACGGAGAGATGCAGCGTCTGTCCATGCCACACACTATAGAGATTCTCATGATGTCTATCGCGGCTCTCATTCTCATCGTGGGCAAAGCCAAGGTGGGCGATGCCGTGAAGGGCAACATCTTCGGCGCCGGTATGAATGCCATGGTGAGCATCTTCGGTATTGCCTGGATGGGCGACACGTTCTTCAACGGCAACATTGAGTTCTTCAAGAACGGTATCGCCGACATCGTCACGCAGTATCCCTTCCTCTTTGCCATTGCCCTATTCTTCATGAGCATCATGCTCTTCTCGCAGGCAGCCACCGTGCGCACCCTCTATCCCTTGGGCATAGCCCTTGGCATCTCGCCGCTGGCATTGGTGGCCATGTTCCCCGCCGTCAACGGCTATTTCTTCATCCCCAACTACCCCACCGAGGTGGCTGCCATCAACTTCGACCGCACCGGAACGACGCGCATCGGCAAGTACGTGATCAACCATTCGTTCCAGCTCTCCGGTTTCATCACCACCTTCGTGTCGATAGGCATCGGTTATCTGATTATCACCTTTCTGTATTAAATAAAATAATATTTTACTAACCATCAAAACAATACAATTATGAAACATTTACGTAGTGTTTTAGTGCTTCTCGCACTCTTAGTTTCTGTCAACATCGTTGCTAAACCAAAGATTCGTATTATTGCTACCGGCGGCACCATCGCAGGTGTGAGCCAGTCGGCTACTTCTTCTGCCTACAGCGCCGGTCAGGTTGGCGTTCAGACATTGATCGACGCCGTTCCACAGATGCTTTATCTGGCCGACATCAGCGGCGAGCAACTCGTCAACATCGGTTCTCAGGACATGAACGATGAGGTTTGGCTCAAGCTCGCCAAGCGCATCAACCAATTGCTCAACGAAGAAGGTTACGACGGTGTGGTCGTCACTCATGGAACCGACACCATGGAAGAGACTGCTTACTTCCTCAACCTCACCGTGAAGAGCGACAAGCCCGTCATCCTCGTTGGCTCTATGCGTCCTTCTACGGGTATCAGCGCTGACGGTCCCGGCAACCTTTACGCCGGTGTGGCTGCTGCTGCAAGCCCCGCATCGAAAGGTCGTGGTGTGATGTGCTGCATGAACAACCTGCTGCTCGATGCCAAGGATGTAGTGAAGATGCACACCACCGACGTGGCTACTTTCCAGGGTGCCAACTACGGCATGGTAGGTTATGTCTATAACGGCGAAGCTATCTACAACCGCACCATCCAGAACAAGCACACCACACAGTCTGTCTTCGACGTGACCAACCTCGACAAACTCCCCAAGGTAGGTATCGTCTATGGCTATGCCAACTGCTCTCCGCTGCCCATGCAGGCATTCGTTGACGCCAAGTTCGACGGTATCGTACTCGCTGGTGTTGGCGACGGCAACTTCTACAAGGATGTGTTCGACGTAGCCCTGAAGGCTCGTGAGAAGGGCATCAATATCGTTCGTTCTTCACGCGTTCCCACAGGTCCTACCTGCCTGAACGGCGAAGTGGATGATGCAAAGTATCATTTCGTGGCTGCCCTCACCCTCAATCCTCAGAAGGCCCGCGTGCTGCTGATGCTTGCCCTCACCAAGACCACCGACTGGCAGCAGATCCAGAAGTACTTCCAGGAGTATTAATCAACAACTAACTATTCTTAGTCAATCACCTATCATTATTAATTATGAAGAAAACATTGTTATTAGCCCTGCTCTTCGTGCCCGCAACCATCATGGCACAGCAGGACAAGGACGCATCGGCAGGCGAACAGACGCTTTTCGAGAAAGTCACGAAGATAGAGAAGAAGCAGGACAACTTCCACTTCCTGCTCAACCTCAACAACAGTTTCGACATCAACGAGAACGACGGCGAATTCAAGAACGCCAAGTTCAACATGCGCCAGATACGCATCGAGGCCAAGGGAAACATCAACGACACGTTCTCCTTCCGCTGGCGTCAGCGTCTGAACCGCAACAACACGCCTGCTCCCGACGGTATCGACAACATGCCTTCATCATCCATCGACGTGGCTGGTATCGGTGTCAAGGTCAACGACAAGTTCTCCATGTTCCTCGGTAAGCAATGCGCAGCCTACGGTGGTATCGAGTTCGACCTCAACCCCATCGAGATCTACGAGTATTCCGATATGGTGGACTACATGAGCAACTTCCTCACCGGTGCCAACTTCCAGTTCCAGCTCAACCCCAACCATCAGCTCCAGCTGCAGGTGCTCGACAGCCGTAGCGGCAGCATGAGCGACATGTATGGCGAAGGCTACGAGCAGTCGAAAGTGCCCCTGGTCTATACCGCCAACTGGAACGGTAACTTCGGCGACGTGTTCAAGACCCGTTGGAGCTACTCTCTGATGAGCCAGGCCCGCGGCAACCAGAGCCATTACATCGCCCTGGGTAACGAAGTGACCGTCAACAACTTCGATGCATTCTTCGACGTGATGTACATGCGCGAAGGCATCGACCGCGAAGGAATCGTGTCGAGCATCGTGGGCAACAATGCCAATGGCGGCCACCGCAACGACGCCGAATATCTCTCGCTCGTACTGAAGGCACAGTATCGTTTCGCACCGAAATGGAACGTCTTCGTGAAGGGCATGGTGGAGAACGAAGGCCTCTCCAAGGACAACGGCGCTATCGAGAAAGGCAAGTATCGCACCGCCCTGGGCTATTTCGCCGGACTGGAGTACTATCCGATGAAGAACAGCAACCTGCACTTCTTCCTCACCTACGTGGGCCGTCACTACAGCTACACCGACCGCGCAAAGGCCTTCGGTTTCGACGACTACAGCACCAACCGCATCTCGCTCGGTTACATCTGGCAGCTGCCGATGTTCTAAGCTCATCATTAATAGAATTGAGAATCGAACAATTTCTCATTTTCTCCATTTATCATTTAAACAATAAGAATTATGTCAGAACAGAAATTCCGCGTAGAGTCCGACCTCTTAGGTGAACTCAAAATCCCCGCCGAAGCATACTACGGTGTGCAGACACAGCGTGCCATCAACAACTACCACATCTCGCGCAAGCAGATGCGTAGCTACCACGACTTCATCATCGCCATCGCCTACGTGAAGCTGGCTGCCGTGCAGACCAACCACACCCTCGGCGTGATCAACGACGAGATTTCGGGAGCCATCTCACAGGCCTGCCGCGAAATCATCGACGGTAAGTTCCACGAGGACTTCCCCATCGACATGATGCAGGGTGGTGCCGGCACATCCGTCAACATGAATGCCAACGAGGTGATTGCCAACCGTGCCCTTGAGATCATGGGCCACGAGAAGGGCGACTACCAGTATTGCTACCCCAACGACCACTGCAACTGCGGACAGTCAACCAACGACGTTTATCCCACCACCATCCGCCTGGCTCTTATCCGTATGAACAAGAGCCTCGTAGCAGCCCTCACCGGCCTCATCAGCGCCCTCCGCTATAAAGGCGAAGAGTTTAAGGATGTCATCAAGATGGGCCGTACCCAGTTGCAGGACGCCGTGCCTATGACCAGCGGACAGGAGTTCAACGCCTACGCCAACAACCTGGAGGAAGAGATCCTCAATCTCGAGCGTAACGTGAAACTCTTACACGAGATCAACATGGGTGGCACGGCTATCGGTACCGGTCTGAATGCCGTTCCCGGCTTTGCCAAACTCTGTGCTGCCAACCTGAGTAAACTCACCGGCGAGGCATTCGTTTCTGCCAGCGACCTCGTGGAGGCAACTCCTGATACCGGTGCCTACGTGAGCTACTCATCTGCCCTCAAGCGTTTGGCCGTCAAGCTCTCTAAGATCTGTAACGACCTCCGCCTCATGGCTTCCGGTCCCCGTTGCGGTCTCAATGAGATCAACCTTCCCCCGAAGGCTCCCGGTTCCAGCATCATGCCCGGTAAGGTGAACCCCGTCATCCCCGAGGTAGTCAATCAGGTATGCTTCAAGGTAATCGGCAACGACACCACCGTCAGCTTCGCCGCCGAAGCCGGTCAGCTGCAGCTCAACGTGATGGAGCCCGTTATCACCGAGTCGCTCATCGAGAGCCTGCTCTGGCTGAAGAACGCCATCGAGACGCTTACCGAAGAGTGTATCCTCGGCATCACCGTCAACAAGGAACGTTGCTATGAAATGGTGAAGAACTCTATCGGCATTGTTACCGCCCTGAATCCGTACATCGGTTACAAGACCAGTACGAAGGTGGCCAAGGAAGCCCTGGAGACCAACCGTTCTGTTTACGATATTGTGCTGGAGAAAGGCCTCATGACTCAAGAGAAGCTTGACGAGGCTCTCGACCCCAAGAACATGCTTAATTCACATAAGATTGTGAAGTAGTCAGACAAAAAAGTATTTGTGTCGAAGCTCGGTTGTCGTTGATGACAGCCGAGCTTTTTTGGATGAATAGAATGTTTATTTGCCGGGAAACTTCGACTGCAGATACTGAATGAAGGCATCGCGATAGGCATCGGTGACGCGAATTACTTCGTCGCCAATATAGATGCAGTCGTTACGGTCAACGCTGCGGATCTTGTCGAGGGCTACGATATAGGAGCGGTGAACGCGCATGAAATACTCCTGAGGCAACATATCCTCAACGGCTTTCATGGTGAGATGGGTGATAAGCGGACGACGCTCGCCTTCAAGATAGAACATCACGTAATCCTTCATGCCGCTGACATAAAGCACCTGAGAAAGATTGACCTGACGGTATTCACCATCCACACGGAGGAAAACGGAAGCCCCCCTCCTGCTCCCCCCGATAGGGGGAGTGTCCTGAACTCCCCTCCCTACGGGGGAGGGGCTGGGGGCGAGGCTAAACCATTGACGTGCTTTCTCAACGGCAGCAAGGAACTTATTGTAACGAATGGGCTTCAGCAGGAAGTCGAGGGCATTGACCTCATAACTCTCGAAGGCGTATTCCTTGAAAGCGGTGGTGAAGATGACGCGCGTCTCCGAAGGAATCATGTGGGCCAGTTCCATGCCGTTCATATCGGGCATCTGGATATCCAGAAACAGCAGGTCAACGGGGTGGATCTTGATCATGGAGATGGCTTCCACGGAATCGGTGAAACTGGCCACGAGTTCGAGGTCTTCGGTTCTGGAAACGAAGGATTCAAGGAGTTTCACGGCCAGGGGCTCGTCATCGACAATGATGCAGGTCATAGGAGTTGTAGGTTTTAAGTTGCAGGTTTCAAGTTAAGGTTATGGTTAACGTTATCGTCATCGTCATCGTTAACGTTGAGCGTAATCCTGACGTGGTAGATATTATCCTCAAGCGACTGTTCCCATTCGTAACGGTCTTGGTACATCAGTTCCAGTCGGCGGCGGGTGTTCTCAATGCCGATGCCGCTGCCGCTGCGGTCCTTGTCGCTCTTGGGATAGTTGGTGTTGTCGCAGACGAAGACGATTTGTCCGTCGTTCTGTTCCAATGAAATATTGATGACCGAAGGGCGACCGGTGCTCACGCCATGCTTGAAGGCATTCTCTATCAGGGAGATAAACAGCAGGGGGGCCACTTCCAACTGTGAATTATGAACCCTGAACTCAGCACTGACCTTGGTCTGCTCGTTGCAGCGCAGTTTCATCAGTTCGATATAATTGCGCATGAACTCCACTTCGCCCTGGATGGGCACAAGCGGCTTATTGGTCTCATACATGGCATAGCGCAGGAGTTCGCTCAACTGCGCGATGGCATCCTGTGCTGCATCTGCATCTATCTGCGTGAGACTGGAGATATTGTTGAGCGTATTGAAGAGGAAATGGGGATTGATCTGATTCTTCAGCCAAGCTAGTTCGGCCTCGGTGTTCTTCGCCTTCTCGTCTTTCAGTTGCTGCTTCAACTGGCGCACGCGAATGAAGTGGCGGATGCCTATGGCAACGGCTACCATAACAAGATTGAGCAGAAAGAACATAAAGGCACCCGAGAAGAAACCCATCCAGGCTTGTGGGGTCATGCTGGGCATGTGGTCTTTCATCGCAAAATAGCCGTACACGAAGCCATAGTTCATACCTAAGATGAGCAGCAGGTTGCACAAGACAAACAGCCAATAGCGACGGCGGAAGAACAGATAAGGCCCCAGCAAATAGAAATTGGCAAAATATACTACCAGCGGAGCCCGCAACAGTTGCCACACCATCAATAGCGACGTGGACGTGGACTCCCAGTTGCGGGTGCTGAGGAATGTGGCCAACGGCAACAGCAGCAGCATGAGTATCCATACTGCTGCCTGGGCCGCAAAGAGCCAGAGGTCTTTTTTTGCAATTCTATTCATTGCCTGCAAAAATAATGATTATTTCTGAAACTTGCAAATATTTATGGCTACATCGTGCCTGCACCGCCTTCACTCATGCCTCCGCTGCCGGCGCTGTTGATAATTTCGCCCTGCGTCTGCTGCTCTATATAGTCGTTCTTCACACGGCTCTGGTGCTGACGGGTAGCCATCTTGCTGTTGCCGAAGGTGTAGCTGACGGTGAAAGTGAATCCATAGAGTGGAACCTTGGTCAGCGAATGAGTGGTGAAATTCTGTCCACGGCTATGACTCTCTATCTGGATGTTGCCACCCTTGTTGAGTCCCACCATTCCCATCACGCTGAGATTGAGCTTGTCTTTCAGCAGCGACTTCGAGAGGTTTGCGGTGACGAGGTTGAAACCGCCGTTCCATCCCTGCAGGGAGTACGACTTGGTGGAGGTGATGGCAAAGGCGCCGAGTTTGAGATCCCAGGGGAGTGTCTGCTGCAGACCTACCATAGCATTGGCGGTCCATCCATTGTTGCGTTGGTTGAGAACGGTGCTGCGAAGATCGGTATAGTTCAGACCGCCGTTGAGGAAGAGGCGGGTGTTCTTGGTGAAGAGATAGTTCACGTATGCGCTCATGCCCGTCTGATGGCTCTTTACCACGTTGCCGTAGGTAGTGTTGAGCAGATTGTTGTCATCGTAGAAACTGTATTGCGAGATGCCGTTATCCACGAAGTTGTGGTGGAGGTTGAGGTTGACCATCAGTTTCTGGGTGAACATGTTATAGACGAGCGACACATTGTGGGCCTTCTCCACGTCGAGGTCGGGGTTACCATAGGTAAGGGCAATGGGGTTGGTCTTGTCCACATAGGGGTTCAGATAGGAGATACCGGGGCGGCTGATGCGCATGTTATAGGAAAGTCCGAGGTTGCTGCCCTGCGAAAGGGTGTATTGCAGACTGGCCGTAGGCACGAGACTTCCGTAACCGGTGCTGAAGTCCTGACCGTTGCCCAGATGATATTTCACGTCCTGCCAGGTGTATTCGTAGCGCAATCCGGTCTTCACGCCGAACTTGTTGAAGTTGCCTGCATATTCACCATAGCCAGCCAGAACGGAGTTCTTGTATTCGTATTCGGAGCTGGAGCTCGGATCATAGTTGCCTTTCAGGTAATACTTTGAGTCGGAGGTGGCATCGTGGAGCAAGAGTTTGCTGCCCAGGCTCAGGGTCTGTCCAATACCCAGCGGCATGGTGTAGTCGAGCTGGAAGGTGTGGTTGACGGTCTTGTCCTTGTTCTCCGAATCACGGTTGGTCAGATCAATCACCGAAGAGGTGGTTCCGAAGTTGTTGGTCATCTCGGTGGTGGCCGGACTGTAGTTCAGCTGGTAGGTAAGTGCCAGCGACTGAGTGTGCTCCTTGTTGAAGAAATGCTGGAAGTCGAGGCTGCCGCTGAACGACGTGCGCGAGTTCTTCATATCGGTTGTGCTACCATATGTGAAAGCGTTGCCATAGGCTCCGCCGCCCATTGTGGTCTGCGTCGTACCGGTACTCTTCATCGACATGCTGTTCACCTGTGCCGTGGCATTGATGGCGCTATTGGGGCTGAGCTGATAGCCCAGCGTGAGACTACCCATTGTGAACGGAATCTTCACATCGTTCTCCGAGGTCATCAGCTGGCTTCCGCCGTTGTCTTGAATCTGCTCCATCTCGGTCTTGGTAGTGCCGGGCTTCGAATAGTTGGTCATCACGTTCGCACTGTAGGAGAGTTTGCCCTGCTGTCCGCTGATGAAAGCGCTACCGCCGAGGCTTTTGTTTCCGGCTGATGCACGCACGGTTCCGTTGTATCCGTTCATACTCTGCGGAGCCATCGGATCCATCCGGTTCATCACGATGTTGAGAACGCCTGCAGCTCCCTCGGCATCATACTTGGCACCGGGATTGGTCACTACCTCAATGCTCTTCACGGCCGTGGCAGGCATGCTCTTGAACACCATTGAGGGATTCGACGAGAACATCACGTTGGGCATGCCATCTACATAAACCTTGAACGACGAAGAACCGTTGACGGTGATATTGTCCTGGCCGTCAACCGTGACCATCGGAACCTTGCGGAGCATATCGAGCACCGTAGCCGACTTGGAGTCGGCATCGTCGGCCACGTTGTAGCTCATCTTATCCACCTCCATCTTCACAAGCGGTTTCTGGGCTACTACCTCCACGCCTTTCAGGGCCGTGGCATTCTCTTTAATAAATAAGGTGTCGAGATTGAGCACGCCTTCGTTCTGCAGCGTGACGGTGCGCTTCAGGTCATCCTTACCCACACTGCTGAACAAGATATCGAAAGCACCCCTACCCTTCACCGCATGGCTGAACTTGCCGTCGGCATCGGTAAGGAACATGGCAACGGGCTTATCCTGCTTGCCTTCCTTGAACACACGGATTGTGGCGAAAGGCTCACCTTCCTTGGATGTCTCGTCTGCGAGTGTTCCCTTCACGGTGGTCTGCGCCATTACTGCTGATGCGGTCATCAGCAACATTGTTACCAGAAAAAACTGAATCTTTTTCATACCTTTGGATTTTTGTTTATTGATTTCTGATGCAAAAGTAAACCAAAAACCATCCGGTTCAAAGATACTTTCGACGAAATGCAGGGATTATTTCGACGAAATCCTCTTCCGCCTTTCCAAAAGCAACATACTCCGGCAGATCAAGTCGTCCACCGGAGTATGCTTTTATTTAAACCGCCAAAAGTAATCGGCGGTGAGTCGGTTCCTGTCGTATCAGCCCTGCTTGATGGTTTCCATGATCTTGGCTTCCAGTTCCTCGCAGAGTTCGGGGTTGTCCTTCAGCAGCGCCTTCACGGCCTCGCGTCCCTGGGCCAGTTTGCTGTCCTCGTAAGAGAACCAGCTGCCGCTCTTCTGGATGATTCCGTACTCTACACCCAGGTCGATAATCTCACCAATCTTGGAGATACCCTCGCCGAACATGATTTCGAACTCGCACTTGCGGAAGGGAGGAGCCACCTTGTTCTTCACCACCTTCACGCGCACCTGGTTGCCAATCACCTCGTCGCCGTCCTTGATTGAGGTGACGCGACGGATGTCGAGACGAACCGAAGCATAGAACTTCAGGGCGTTACCTCCAGTGGTAGTCTCGGGATTGCCGAACATCACGCCAATCTTCTCGCGCAACTGGTTGATGAAGATACACGTGGTATTGGTCTTCGAGATGGTGGAAGTGAGTTTGCGCAGGGCCTGGCTCATCAATCGGGCCTGCAGACCTACGGCAGAGTCACCCATGTCGCCCTCGATTTCCTTCTTCGGCGTAAGGGCTGCCACAGAGTCGATGACCACGATATCCACGGCTGCCGACGAAATAAGCTGGTCGGCTATCTGCAGCGCCTGCTCACCATTGTCGGGCTGTGAGATCCATAGGTTCTCCACATCTACGCCCAGCTTCTCCGCATAGAAACGGTCGAAGGCATGCTCCGCGTCGATGAAGGCAGCAATACCGCCCGCCTTCTGCGCCTCAGCAATGGCATGGATAGCCAGCGTAGTCTTACCGGATGACTCCGGACCATATATCTCGATGATGCGTCCCTTGGGATAGCCGCCCACGCCGAGTGCGACGTTCAGTCCGATACTTCCCGTAGAGATCACATCCACATTCTCCACGTGTTCATCCCCCAGCTTCATCACGCTGCCCTTGCCGAAGTCCTTGTCAATCTTCGCAATGGCAGCCTGCAATGCCTTCAGTTTCTCGCTTTGAGGGTTCTGAGCTCCCTCCTCTTCAATTTTCTTTGCCATATCGTTTTTTACAGTTTTAGTTTATTAAATCGTCATATAGAAATATCAAAATAAGAACACACCGAGGCCCGTATTTTTGCGCTTTTGTGCAAGTTCACTCTTCATGCGCTCTACGGCTACACGGAAGAAGAATGAGACGAGGTACTCATCAGTGCCTTCACTACGTATCTGACGGAGAGCATTGATATAGTCTGCACGGTCTTTAATATCGATGATGAGTAGTGGATGACCAGCATGCAAGAGAATCCAATTAGAGAGCAGACGTCCCGTACGGCCATTGCCGTCACGGAAAGGATGCAAGTATTCAAAGAATCCGTGAAAACGGGCTGCGACAATCATCGGGTGAACGTTGCGCCCCAAGGCTTCCGCCGTAGATGCCATTAAGTCTGGCACGCGTGCCACCAGCGTCTCGTGATCACCAAAGACGGTATCGCCTGCAGCCATGTCCTCGGTTGTGTAACTACCAGCCACAGCACCAGGGACCCGGTAAGCCAGTGTATTCTCTGTCACCAGTCTATTGGTCTCACAAAGCAATTTCTCGTCAAAAGCAGCATCAAGGTGTGTAGTCACATAGCGGAAGGCACGGAAATGGTCTGCCATCTCCGTACATTCCAGGAGGGAATGTCCCACTGGTACCATCGCCAGTCCCTGCTCCTTCAGTATGCGGGTGTCGTCCACGGTGAACGAGTTGCCTTCGATGGCACACGAGTGTGTGGAAAACAGCACCTCATGCCAGTCCATATAGTCGGCTGGTGCCATTTTCTTGATGATGCACTCTTCATATTCGCATCGCACTTCCTCATAATGCTTTATTTCCTGTTCAAACATAGTTCATCACAACCAATTGTTTGGCAAAGATACGAAAATTTCGGATAAATGAGAGTAAAATAAAAAAATTTATTTTGCCGAATGTGAGAAATTTATGCAAAAGTTGAGAGCAAAACACGATTTAGTCCTTAAGCGGACAAAATCTTCTTATTTATTCTTTTTTTTGCCGAGACGGAGTAAATGATTTGCTTGTCCATAACAGAATTCTAAAGTTTACTTTGCAAAAACAGCAATTTATTCTAAAATATACTTCATAATAGCATAAAAAACATACATCCTACATTAAAACCTCCAAATCGCCTTTATTTAAAGGCTGTTTGGAGCATGTACGTTTACTTCAAACATACATAAACATACATTCAAACGGCCCTCAGTTTCTGTAGTTTCAAAGTCAGAAACTAACAGTTTTTCCTATAGAAACTAACAGTTTTCCTAATAAAAACCGTTAGTTTCGCCCATTAGAATGACCGCATGAAATAATCAGAAGCAGACCTCCCTCTATCAGCATAAACCTACATTCATGATCGAATGTAGGTTTATGTATGTTTTCAACAAACATACATTGCCTACACCCCCTATATTTAAAGGGTATTTCAGGCTTTTTATGTATGATGTATGTTTTTTCAACTATTTTTCTGAACAAGACAAGCTTTTAGTCGGCTTCAATTCTCTCAGGAACAGGCTGGGCTGGCGGAAATACGCGCGCAAAAACGGCATCCCAAGACCTTTCTACTACAGGATGAGAAGGATGCCTGCCAGCCTCAGGCTTCATTATAAAACCATCCACGGCTGGTTCTTTGATTGTCGTTGCGGTAACGCTACGTTGTCAATCTTCGTCGTCTTCATCCAGTTTGACTTTGTCGGCTTCTTCCTTCGTCGAGGCTTTGTCTAAGTTCTCTGCAACGAAACGGAAGAGCTCTGGATAGCACGAGGCTTCAAGAGAGCCACTTGGTAGAGTTCCTCAACTTGGTTGATAAACTTTTTCGGGTCATTTTTCATTTTCATAAAAGTTCAATTAAACTGACGCTAATAATATAGTTACTTTTCTCGAAAAATTCAAATTATTCCGCCATTTCTTTCAGTTTCTCCCACACCTTCACCATTGCCCAGGTGTCGTGTCTTGTTAGGCATGTGAGATTTATGATTTAAGCAATTTGCGGTAAACTGAACGCTTTTCTTTATATACATTTCTATCCGACTCTGCCTCAAGCATTACTTTGTACACAGAGAGAATGAGGTTCCTCCTACTATTGAAGAAATCAAGTAAAAGGGACGTGTCTTTGCACTTTTCAATAAGATTGCGATCTTCAAAAACATTCATCTTGTTGATATTCAGAATCCTGTCGTCAGCAATATCTTTTCTGAAAAAGAAGGGAGTTTCACCTACTTGTTCATAGCTCAAATAACCACTAAAATCTTGTAACAACCCTTCAATCTCGCGTGGTAAACCGTTTTCAGTAACAGGCTTATCGTGGTACAGCTGAACATTACAGGACATCAAAGCATTATATGCCTCATTGTCTATAGGTTTAACAGAAAACTGTTCACCAAGAATGTCATTGATTTTCTGCAGACGTTCTACGGGAATATTCTTCCTTATGTAAATGCCTTTGATGTCTGCTTCGGCATTCCCATTTTGCTTCTTCTCAGAGACAAGGGGAATACCACCACCTTTGCCTGAAAATACAGCACTGAAATCGCTGACAAGCTCTTCGTTGGACTTATGGCGTTTTTTCTTATAGCCCTCTATGGCGGCATTTACAGCCGGACTGAGTGAAACATACACCTTACCTGAATATACATACAAATCGTCGAATGGCAAGTATTTGCAGAACTTTTTGTCTGGTGTGCGCCAAGCATTCGGAGAATAAACAAGATATGGTTTTGCACCATTTTGCGGACCAACTATTGCGCAATCGTTGACTTTCTTCAACAATACCAGTGGTTTGATATTACCTGCCAGAAACTTGACTGCCTCTTTCATTGCCTCAGTAGCATTGAACAATTCGCCCATTGATGTTACCGAATAGAGTGGTTCATCCAGTTTCGCTTCAATAGCCTTGTTGATAACTCTGCGATTGATGGCATCTTCCATAAAGGTTTTCACCAGTTCTCTCTCTCTTGAACTAATGGCCATGATGGAAAGCTCATTGCCAGGAGCCTGTGATTCTGCATCGGGCATAGCGGGTAGTTCAAGGCAACTGACATATTCCTTTAACATTGCCTTCTTGTCATCGTCCAAGCTTTCATCATTCATCAACGGCTCTATGATATAGCTCAGAATATCCTGATAGCAAATATGGATGTAGTGAGGACAAGTGGGTTTGTATTTGGTGTCCAAACCATAATAATTCTCCATGTCGCGAAGAGATTGGGGAGTCAAGTATATAAACAATTGGAAGGGGCGTTTGTATCCACCATTGTCACATTCCTCGAAATAGCGAAGCGTCTGAGAATCAAACTCGGAACTATTGACTTTATTCTCAATGAATATCTCTAGCGTGTTTCGTCCCGCTATCGGTGTTACCAATTTATACCTATTATAAATATCTATACGATCGTTTTTATCTGTACTAATCGTGTTATTGACATTGTACAATTTCTGATACTCCTTAACAGACAGTTCACAAACAGACGTGGCATTTTCAATCAAAAGAGAACGTGTCAGTATTTGTTTCATGAGATGCTCATTGATCTCTGAAGTTTTATTTTCTTTAGCAGACCTGTAAAGAAGTAAATCCAAAAAGTGAAATAGAGTCGATTCACGAGATTGCCCCTTGAAGAAATCTCCAGATAGCAGTTCGGCAATGAAACGACTGTGAACACCCTCGTTTCTTGTCTTACCTATAACCTCAAAAATGTTTTTCTTGCCTATATAGTCAAGGAGTTTTGTATTTTTTGAAATGTTCCTATTAAACATTGTCAAAAGATCTTCTGCTGACAAGAAAATTTCCTTGCCTTCTTGTCGCATCGTGCTAATTAATTCAATTGTGTTCATAAACTTTTTGATAAATATGCTCATTCTTATATGTATTCTTTCGTAACTTCTTTCAGTTTTTGACTTCGTCTTCGTTTGTCACGACTCGGCAAAACTTAAACAAGTTTAGTCCTGCGCTCGCTGCTCCAAACGTTCCCACACCTTCACCATGGCCCAAGTGTCGAGTTTACAGTAGTTGAGAAGGGCCTGCCGACTGGCTTTGGCCTCCTCGGGCTCCATGTCTTTGATGCGAGGGAAGATGGTCATCGCATCACCACCGTTCTGACAACGGTCGTCGAGGTTGTGGTAGTTGAGACTTGGCTCATCGGGGAAGAGTGCAGGAAGCACGCTCTTGATAGAGAACGAACCTCCCATGGCTGGTACATAGTAATCACCGGCACGGAATGGGTCGATCAAATCCTTGATGTTATCGGCAATGTTCTCCAAGTGCGGAGCAAGGTCGGGGTACAAAACCGCCAACTCACGTATGCGTCCGCACTCGAACATCTTATTATATGCCAGCGTACAGACGTCCTTGGGAATATCATTGCAGAGCTGTTCTGCCAAAGCACGACGCGGGTCGCTGCCGTCGCTGGGAGCCAGGAACTCGCGATGCTCATAAGGGGCAGGCTCATTTTGTTTAATGTGCAGGGAATACTGGAAAGTAATCTGCGCATAAACCTTCGCACCATCATATTGCGGTACAGCATCCTGCATCGTCTCGAAGTCGAGGAAATAAAGCGGATAAGAAAGCTGGTCGAGGAAATTGCGAATTCCTTCAGGATTGATAAACTCTCTGCCCGTCAGAGCTGCCTCTATCTGCATGTTCTGAATGGGGCCGATGTCTGTCGAGTGCAAATCCTCGAAGGTGATTACGCCCTGATGGTAGCAGTCCAGTTTCTTCTTGAAAGTAAATCCACCTTTTCCCTTGCCGCCATAGACATCGAATACAGAAGTCGAAGGAATGCTGTGCAGACCTTTGCAATAGTTCCAGAAGGAGCAGCCATAAGGCTTCATGCAACATTCCGAAAGATCGGCATCAGGTTCCTGCTCGTTGTTGATGACCTTCATGGCTTGGTTCACACGTGCCGGCACTTTCAGGTATTCATTCTCCACCATCCCCTTCATGTCGTTGATGACGAAGAGTTGCTGAATGTCAAGTTCCCCATGTCTTACATAGTCGCTGTTCAGACAAACCAGATAAGTGCCGGTAACGTTGACTCCACATTGTGTCAGCACCCACTTCTGATAAGCAATATCAGGTGCATATTTCTCCAACTTCGTTTGTTTCTCATTAAACAAGGGGAAGCTGGTGCTCTTCACTTCGTAGATGGCCCAGCCTCCAGGAGTCTTGCGCAGAATGTCAACGGCACAATAGCCGCCCTCGCAGCTGAATGAAGCCTCGCAGATGTTCTCCACGCCCTCGTCCATATACTGCTTAGTCAGATCTATCATTTTCTGCAAATCCAAGCTGCCGTCTTCCTGATGAGAGGTAACTTCCTTGAAGTCGCCAAAGAGCCCCATCGCCAGGTCGCCCACCACGTTTCCCTGTGCAAATCGAGCCTCCATACCTGCATCTATGGTTGCCTCTTCAGGCTTATACACCTTCAGCCAGAGGTTTTTCGGGCACTGGCAGAAAGCGGTGTAACGCGATTTTGAAAGTCTTTTCATATTGTTTGTTTGACAGTTATAATAGATTATATATGTCTCTCTTTATTGTTTTTCTCCAATGGCCTGGATAATGCGCTGGCGCATCCGCTCGACAGCGCAGTAGACGAACTTGTGGTTGGCGTGAAGGTCATATTCCGCTGCAGCCTCTGCCACCGCCTCACTTCCAATCTCTATCAGCTCCTCGAGCGTCAGACCCCTCTTCTGATACTGCGCTGCCACGCTGATCACAAATCGTCCGTAGAACCTTACCAACTGCTCCTTCTCTTCACAGTCTGGCCCTTTCTGCTGGATGGCCTTAACTAATGCCATCTCTTCCTCCAAGGTCAGCAATTTCTCACGGCCTATTGCCGCAAGGTATTCATCCAGTCTTTGGCCTGCCAAATATTTCAGCACACTCTCCCAATTGGGGAACTGCTCTGAGCCGAACTTGATCCATTCGCCGGCAAACTCGCTAGTGCCGTTCTTCCCACGGTCGTCAATCAGATAGTCACCCTGGCAGAGATCCTTATGGTGCGAGATGATAAGCCGCTTGTGGAACACGTCGTCAAGATATTTTGTCACCCAATCCACCTTATCCGACCATGCCGACGGATTCTTCCACGGAGCCGTGGAGAGGATGAACAGGTCGTAGTGTTTCTGCAACTCATGCACAGCCTCTATAGCCCCCACCATCGGCTTCATCTTGGCAAACAAGCCTGGAATCTCATCCAGCCGTCCGGCATATTCTGCCTTCTTCTCCTCACTCACCTGGTCGAGTCCCGACTGGAAGTCCACCAGCACATTGTCCATATCAATAAATACGCGCTTCATATACTCTTTCTAATGTTTGTATAGGTAATATAGTAACTTGGGGAGGAAAATTCAAAGAATTTACGAAAATAATTTTCCTTTTCTTTTATCCTTTCACAATACTCAGGATATGATTTGGCATTTCCCGCCGCATGGAAATATAGTTACTCCGTGCGGCGGGAGTATTAGCAAAAGAATTGGTCTATTCCATATAAACTAAATTTGCTTTCTGTTAAAATTTTTTCAACACATCGTCTAAAGACATATTAGAAGGTAATACAAAATTCCCAGGAGTAAGCCATATTCTTCCTTTACAACTTAAAGATATCTTATTGGGGTAGTTTTTCAATTTCTCGCCCAAATCGTCCTCTTTAATATTATACCATTTATTTGCTTGTCTCATGATGATAATCAATTTTTCTTTGTCTATCGCTTGCTTGATAAGCTCATTTCTATAGGCATTGGATGGTAAATCTTTTGGGAAAGCAAAACCACTGGTGGAATGATAAGGGAAAAATTCTATGATAAATAATCTCGGATCACGGTTTAGGGATTCTCTTAATTTTTTCCAGGCTATTCTCTGCCATACATCGCCTACATGAGGGCGAAGTGGGAAATTTTCCTTCTTTTCCTTAAACTCCTTGATACGATTATTATCAAAGATATCATTAATTATTCTGCCATATTGTTCAGGATTATATATTATCTCACGATTTTTGTTGTTAAACAACAATCCTGGTTCTTTAATGTTGTGCACCAGCATATTTTTGCAATATTGCTCATACTCTCCATTCTTGTCGTTTGAACAATTAAAGTCAGGGTCAGGTTCGCCGGGATTCATGTTCAAAAGGTATACTTCGCTATTCTTATCCCCAAAATAAGGTTCTGGTAAACAATTATCAAATGTTAGTTTGATAGGCCGAATTCCTTTTTCTTTTATTGGTGTCCGTTAAAAAATCAGGACCTGTTTTGAAATGCAAGTTTTGTCGGACAGCCGACATATTAGATGTGCAGATAGTCTATTTCTGAGCCAAAGCCTCCCCCAAAGGCTGAAAAACGCAAGAAACGCCATGTTTCATAAGTTTCAAAGTCAAATTAACATGCCATTTTTAGCGGACAGCCGTAAAAAGAGTACTAAAGGGGGCTTGTCAAGTGGCAAAAGCTGTGAATATGGGGGTAAAAATAGGTTTAGCGGACAGTAATATTTGTCAATGTAAAAATTTTATTTTTGTCCAAATGTAGTGTATAAATACCCTCTTATCATACCTTTCTTCCACCAAGAAATCGAGAACAAT
>JAEEGJ010004093.1_pt1 | contig 51270 bp, 40 predicted proteins | sample 8958761 | NCBI WGS metagenome assembly JAEEGJ01 (sample SAMN16246546, study PRJNA631951) | gut metagenome | biome: gut microbiome; feature: rumen; material: RS-attached | host: Bos | place: Iran: Karaj | collected 2018-10
GACCGAAACCTATGAGAATGAAAACAACTGTACCGATACAGAAGTCCATTAAGTTTTTCATGATGATATTGCCTGCGTTCTTTGCACGGGTGAAGCCTGTCTCCACCATTGCGAATCCCGCCTGCATAAAGAATACGAGAGCAGCACCAATAAGGAACCATACACCGAAGACAAGACCGTTTGTCTCATCCATGGCTTGTTGTAAAATTGTCTGAGAGTCCATAAAACTACCTCCTAAATTGTTACAGCATAAATATCAAAGGGGTGAAGAAGTCCTCAGACTTCATACACCCCTTCGTGTATGGAATTAGTACTAATAACAAAAAAGAGCTACGGATTCCATATCCGCAGCTCCCTTGCTGTTTACATTGCAATTATAGTCCCTTGCAAGAGATTTGTCAATAGCTTTTTTGAAATTTGGCGTATCGCATATTTTTTAAGTGCTGTTAGCGCATAATAACTGTTGAAATTTAACGAAACGGCAAAAATCCTGATTTTCCTATTGACATTTCCGCTTTAACGTGATAAGATAGTTAAGAAAACAAGGACGTTTTAGCAGGCTATCTGTCTGTTGAAACGTTCTTTTTATTATAATCCGATCAATGGTGCTCGGATTATTGAAAGGTTAGTGAATGATATGGATAATTTTAGAGAGGAAGCTCCTTACCAGCAGCAAGGACTTTACAGTCCTCGTTTTGAGCATGATAACTGTGGTATCGGAGCAGTAGTGAATATCAATGGCGAACAGTCAAGATATGTTGTTGAAAATGCTCTCACCATCGTTGAGAAGCTTGAACACCGTGCAGGAAAGGACGCCGAGGGGAAAACAGGCGACGGTGTTGGAATACTTGTACAGATGCCTTACAGCTTCTTTATTAATGAAGTAAAAAAGCTTGGCAAGGATATCGGAGAAGAAGGGGACTTCGGTGTTGGAATGTTCTTCTTCCCTCAGAACGAGCTCAGACGCGACCGTGCAAAGAAGCTCTTTGAAAAGATAATAGATAATAACGGCATGGAATTCGTATGCTGGCGTGAAGTACCAACTTCAGCTTCAATACTTGGTCACAAGGCACTTGACAGTATGCCATGTATCATGCAGGCTTTTGTGAAGCGTCCTGATGAATGTCCGAAGGGACTTGACTTCGACCGCAAGCTCTTCGTTGCAAGACGCGAATTCGAGCAGTCCAACGATGACACATATGTATGCTCACTTTCAAGCCGTACAATCGTATATAAGGGTATGTTCCTTGTTGATGAGCTCAGAAGATTTTACACTGATCTTCAGAGTGATGAATTTACATCTGCTATAGCAATGGTACATTCACGTTTTTCAACTAATACCAATCCAAGCTGGCAGAAGGCTCACCCAAACCGTTTCATTGTTCACAACGGCGAGATAAATACTATCACAGGCAATGCTGATAAGATGCTTGCCCGTGAGGAGACTATGACCTGTGAGACACTGAAAAATGATATGCACAGGATACTTCCTGCTATAAATGTTAAAGGTTCGGACTCTGCAAGACTTGACAACGCTCTTGAATTCATGATAATGTCAGGTATGCCGCTTCCTCTGGCAGTTATGATAACTATTCCCGAGCCTTGGAAGAACGACAAGACAATATCCAAGGCAAAGTACGATTTTTACCAGTATTACGCAACTATGATGGAGCCTTGGGACGGTCCTGCGTCTATACTTTTCTCTGACGGCGACGTTATGGGAGCAGTCCTCGACAGAAACGGTCTCCGTCCGTCAAGATATTGCATAACCAATGACGGTTTCCTTATTCTTTCATCTGAGACAGGCTGTATAGATATCGCACCTGAGAAGATAGTTAAGAAAGACCGTCTCCGTCCCGGTAAGATGCTCCTTGCAGATACAAAGCAGGGTCGTATCATCGAGGATGATGAGGTGAAGTCAATGTATGCTTCACGCCAGCCTTACGGCGAATGGCTGGACGCAAATCTCGTTCGTCTCCACGATCTTCATATCCCGAACAAGGGAGTAAAGACATATTCAAAGGACGAGCTTGCAAGACTTCACAAGGCATTCGGCTATTCATATGAGGATATCCGTACATCTATCCTGCCAATGGCTGAAAAAGGTGCAGAGCCTATCGCTTCTATGGGAAGTGATATCCCGATTCCGCCACTGGACAAGCAGGCACCGCCTCTTTTCAACTATTTCCGCCAGCTTTTCGCACAGGTAACAAATCCTCCATTTGACGCTATCCGTGAGGAAGTTGTTACAGACACAAGCGTTTACATCGGCAAGGACGGAAATATCCTTGAGGAGCGTCCAGAGAACTGCCATGTTCTGAAGATCGAAAATCCTATCCTTACAGAGACTGATATGCTCAAAATAAAGTCTCTTAATCAGAATGGACTTAAATGCGCAGTTATCCCCATAACATACTACATCGGAACTTCACTTGACAAGGCTATTGAGCGTCTCTTCATTGACGCTGACAAGGCTTATCGTGACGGAGCATCTATACTTATTCTCTCCGACCGCGGTGTTGACGAGTATCACTGTCCGATACCTTCGCTCCTTGCAGTTTCTGCACTCCAGCAGCATCTCGTTTCCACAAAGAAGCGTACAGCAGTTGCTATGATACTTGAAAGTGCAGAGCCGAGAGAAGTACACCACTTCGCAGCACTTTTAGGCTACGGTGCCTGTGCTGTCAATCCATACCTTGCACATGAAACTATCCGTTCACTCATTGAGGACGGCTCGCTTGACAAGGACTTCTACGCTGCTGAGGACGATTACAACAGTGCTATTCTTCACGGTATCGTAAAAATAGCTTCAAAAATGGGTATATCCACTATCCAGTCCTATCAGGGCAGCAAGCTCTTTGAGGCTGTGGGTATTTCTCAGGAGCTTATCGACAGATATTTTGCAGGTACTGTCAGCCGTATCGGCGGTATCAGACTTGCTGATATAAGCCGTCGTACAGAAGCTCTCCATACAGCTGCTTACGATCCTCTCGGACTCTACGTCAGCAGCGATGTAAAGAGCGCAGGCAGTCATAAGCTCCGCAGCGGAAAGAGCGAGCATCTCTACACTCCCGAGACGATTCATCTTCTTCAGCAGGCAGCATGGACAGGCAGCTACGATACATTTAAAAAGTATTCCGAAGCTCTTAATCGTGAGGACAACGAGCTTACGCTCCGCAGTCTCCTTGACTTCAATTTCGACAGTTCCGCTGAGATATCTATTGACGAGGTAGAGTCGGTCGAGAGCATCTGCAAGCGTTTCAAGACAGGTGCTATGTCATACGGTTCTATTTCTCAGGAAGCACATGAGTGCATGGCAAAGGCTATGAACAGTATCGGCGGAAAGTCTAACAGCGGTGAGGGCGGAGAAAGCCCCGAGCGTCTTAAATCCGATAAATGTTCAGCTATCAAGCAGGTTGCTTCGGGACGTTTCGGCGTTACATCTGAATACCTCGTTTCCGCACAGGAAATACAGATAAAAATGGCACAGGGCGCAAAGCCGGGCGAGGGCGGACATCTTCCGTCAGGAAAGGTATATCCGTGGATCGCTAAGACACGTCACTCAACAGCAGGCGTTGGACTTATCTCACCTCCGCCTCATCACGATATATATTCTATCGAGGATCTTGCACAGCTCATATACGATCTTAAAAATGCCAACGATCAGGCTCGCATCTCAGTAAAGCTCGTATCCGAAGCAGGTGTAGGAACTGTTGCAGCAGGCGTTGCAAAGGCAGGCGCACAGGTTATACTTATCTCAGGATATGACGGCGGTACAGGTGCAGCTCCGAAGAGCTCCATATACAATGCAGGACTTCCTTGGGAGCTTGGACTTGCCGAAGCTCATCAGACACTTATGCTCAACGGACTTCGTTCAAGAGTCCGCATAGAGACAGACGGCAAGCTTATGACAGGCCGTGACGTACTTGTTGCAGCACTTCTCGGTGCAGAGGAATTCGGCTTTGCAACAGCTCCGCTGGTAACAATGGGCTGCGTTATGATGAGAGTCTGCAACCTTGATACCTGTCCTATGGGTATAGCTACACAGAATCCCGAGCTTAGAAAGCGTTTCCGCGGTAAGCCTGAATACATTGTGAACTTCATGCACTTCATAGCACAGGAGCTCCGTGAATATATGGCAAAGCTCGGTATACGCACAGTTGACGAGCTTGTGGGACGCACAGACCTTCTCCGTATCAAGGACAGTGCAGCCGAAAAGAATATCGACTTCGCAAATATACTTGCAAACAGCACAGTTGACGGCAAAAAGCATTTTGATGCTGAAGATGTTTACGATTTTGAACTTGACAACACCATAGACCGCTGTGTTATAATAAAGAAGCTGGGAAGTGCGCTGAAAAACGGAACTTCCAAGTCTATTTCCATTGATGTTGTGAATACAGACCGTTCTGTGGGAACTCTCACAGGTGCGGAGATAACACGTATCCATGGTGAAAACGTACTTGCTGATGATACATTCACAGTTAAATGTACAGGCAGCGGCGGACAGTCCTTCGGTGCGTTCATACCAAAGGGACTCACTCTCGAGCTCAGCGGTGACAGCAATGACTATTTCGGCAAGGGTCTTTCAGGCGGCAAGCTTGTACTTAATCCGCCAAAGGCTTCTACATTCAAGGCTGATGAGAATATTATCGTGGGTAACGTTGCACTCTACGGAGCTACCTCAGGCAAGGCATTTATCAACGGTGTTGCAGGTGAGCGTTTCTGCGTAAGAAATTCGGGAGCTACCGCCGTATGTGAGGGCGTAGGCGATCACGGCTGCGAATATATGACAGGCGGACGCGCAGTTATCCTCGGACGTACAGGCAAGAACTTCGCCGCAGGTATGTCAGGCGGTATAGCATATGTTCTCGATGAGGAGCATGACCTTTACACACGTCTCAACAAGGCACTTGTTTCACTTGAAACTGTTACTGAGGAAGAGGACATCGCCGAGCTTAAAGCTATCATCACCGAGCACGAAGAGGCTACAGGCTCTGAAAAGGCTAAACTGATACTCGCAGACTTTGAGCGTTATCTGCCATGCTTCAAGAAGATAATACCTCACGATTATGCGAAGATACAAAAGACAGTAACAAAACTTGAAAAAACAGGCATGAGCAGCGAGCAGGCTATGATAGAAGCATTCGAGCTCATCAGAAAGGAGGCGTGAGCCATGGGAAAAGCAACAGGATTTCTTGAATATGCAAGAACAGAAACAGCTGCAAAAGAACCTCTTGAGCGTATAAAGGACTTTAACGAGTTCCACGTACCGCTCTCGGAAGAAAAGCGTAAGGAACAGGCTTCACGCTGTATGGACTGCGGAGTACCATTCTGCCAGAACGGAAAAATGCTCTGTGGTATGATGTCAGGTTGTCCGCTGAACAACCTCATTCCCGAGTGGAACGACCTGCTTTATCACGGTCAGAAGGAACAGGCTTTGAGCCGTCTGCTTATGACCAATAATTTCCCCGAGTTTACATCGAGAGTATGTCCCGCACTTTGCGAAAAGGCTTGTATCTGCGGAGTTTACGATTCGCCGGTAACTACTAAGGAGAACGAGAATTCCATAATCGAATTCGGCTTCGCAAACGGTCTTATGCAGCCTCAGATACCCGCAGTAAGAAGCGGAAAGCGTATAGCTGTTATAGGCTCAGGTCCTTCGGGACTTGCCGCAGCTGATACTCTCAACAAGCGCGGTCACAATGTTACAGTTTTCGAGCGTTCCGACCGTGTTGGCGGGCTGCTTATGTACGGTATCCCGAATATGAAGCTTGAAAAGCATATCATCGAACGCCGCACAGAGCTTATGAAAGCTGAGGGCGTAGAGTTCAGAACTAATTCCAATGTAGGCGAAAATGTTTCCGCTGATGAGATAATGAGCAGCTATGACGCTGTTGTACTTGCCTGCGGCTCGTCAAATCCTCGTGATATCAAAGCCGAGGGACGTGACGCAGAGGGAATATACTTTGCAGTGGATTTCCTCAAAGCTACAACAAAGAGCCTGCTTGACTCCGAACTTAAAGACGGCAAATACATTTCAGCAAAGGACAAAAATGTTGTTATCATTGGCGGCGGTGATACAGGTAATGACTGTGTTGGAACTTCTGTCCGTCACGGCTGCAAGTCTGTGGTACAGCTTGAAATGATGCCTAAGCTCCCTGATGAGAGAGCCGAGAACAATCCTTTCCCAGAGTGGCCGAGAGTTTGTAAGACTGATTACGGTCAGGAGGAAGCTATTGCGGTATTCGGACACGATCCGCGTATTTACTGCACAACTGTAAAGGAATTCATCAAGGACGAAAGCGGTAAGCTGTCGGCTATAAAAACAGTTAAGCTCCAATTCGGAACAGATCCCGAAACAGGTAGACGTACCATGAATGAAATAGAGGGCAGCGAGGAGATCATTCCATGCGAATTATGTCTTATTGCAGCAGGTTTCCTCGGCTGTCAGAAGTATATTGCAGATGCATTCGGCGTATCACTTGACCAGCGCACAAACGTAAAAACAGCACTTGGCAAACATTCTACAGATGTTGATAAGGTATTTACCGCAGGCGATATGCATATCGGACAGTCTCTTGTAGTCCGTGCTATCCGTGAAGGACGTGATGCTGCGGCAGAGGTGGACGAATACCTTATAGGTTACACCAATCTATGATACGGAGGCTAAAATGATATATTCAGAAAATGAGATATTGCAGTATATAGAAGAAAATGATGTTAAGTTCGTCAAACTGACATTCTCTGATCTGAAAGGCAGACTGAAAAATATCTCTGTCCTTTCATCAGAGCTTGCAGTTACCTTTGAGCGCGGAGTGCGCATCACAGCAAAAAAGATAGCAGGCTTTGAGGCCGCAAACGGAAAAGACCTTTTCCTTTTCCCTGATGCTCAGACTATGACCGTTCTTCCGTGGAGACCTCAGCAGGGCAGAGTAATAAGAATGTTCTGCTATATCCGTTATGCAGACGGTACTCCCTTTGAGGGCGACGGAAGATACTTCCTTAAAAAGGCTATGAAAGCGGCAGTTTCAGCAGGCTATTGCTTCCGTTTCGGAACATCATGCGAGTTTACACTTTTCCGTAAGGACGATAATGGTATCCCGACTAAAACTCCGCATGATTATGCAGGATACTGTGATGTTGCTCCTGATGATAAGGGAGAGAATATCCGCCGCGATGTTTGTCTCACACTTGAGCAAATGGGGATACACCCTGTATCCTCACGCCACGAGAGCGGCTGCGGTCAGCATGAGATAGACTTCAATACTTCATCTGCACTCAAAGCGGCAGATACTTTTCTCAGCTTCAAATCTGCGGTAAAATCAGTTGCTGAATCTCATAGCGTACACGCAAGCTTCATGCCCAAGCCTTTGCATGATGACTGCGGAAACGGAATGCATATAAGCTTTACAGTTTTTCCCGACAATGATTTTATGGAGGAGAGAACTTCCGAGTGCGGTGATATCATAAAGAATGCCGCAGCAGGTATAATGAAGCATATCCGTGAATTTACTCTCTTTACAAATTCAAACGTGAATTCCTATGAGAGACTGGGCGAGTTTACAGCTCCCCGTGATATTATATGGTCGGACGAAGAGGGCTCACAGCTTATACGTATGAATCCTGACAGCGATAACCCATGCATAGAGTTACGTGCTGCGGACTGTGTATGTGATCCGTATTTCGTTCTCGGTCTTATGATATATTCTGCACTTGACGGCATAGTTGAAAAGCTTCCGCTTTCAGAAAAGAACAAGGGTACAGAGCGTCTCCCTTCCACACTTGAGGAAGCCATCAACTGCACAGAGAGTTCTGAATTCGTGAAAAAATACGTGCCTTCAAATATACTTGACGTGCTGCTGAAATTCAGCCATGAAGAATGGGCTGAATATTCTTCCGCATATAATAAGGAAGCATTCGAGGAAAAACATTATTTTTACAGTCTCTGACGGAGGTAAGCTTTGGAAAAAATTCTTGTAGTTTCAAGTAATAAAACAGCCTCTGAAGCTCTTGTGAATTTCCTCCGCGATTCGTTCAGATGTACTCCGAAACTTGTTGAATCGGCTTATCAGGCAAAAACAGTTTTCGATGCTGATCCGTCTGTGGAACTGGCAGTTATAAATTCTCCGCTTATGGACGAGTCGGGCTTTGAGCTTGCGGAATACATCATTGAAAATACGACTGCAAACTGTATCTTTATGATAAAGGAAGAGCAGACGGAAAAGATAGCGGGACGTGCTGAAAAGACAGGTATTATCATTGTCGGAAAGCCGTTCAGCAGAACCCTGCTCTATCAGCTGGTGAAAACGCTGGATATCGCTGTTAACCGTTCTTTAAAGCTGTATGAGGAAAATCGCAGGCTTGAAGAAAAGATAAACGAGATACAGGCAGTGGACAAGGCAAAGTTCATGCTCATGCAGTACAAGGGCATGACGGAGGAGGAAGCACATGCTTATCTTGAACAGTATGCCATGAATAAGCGTAAGAAGAAAAGTATTGCAGCACTGGCAGTGATCGATAAGCTGAGTGAGCAATACTTATGAGAGAGGCGTAAGAAATGTTTGACAGTATTCATGAGGAATGCGGTGTATTCGGTATATACGAGACCAAGACTTCTGATGTTGCTGCATCGGTCTATTTCGGACTTTATGCGCTACAGCACAGAGGTCAGGAGAGCTGCGGCATAACAGTCTGCGATGACGGTATATTCAGACATAAACGTGCAGACGGTCTTGTTTCGGAGGTGTTCAGCAGAGAAGAGCTGGATAAGCTCGGCAGCGGTAATATGGCGGTTGGACACGTTCGCTATTCCACAACAGGCGGACATAATCACAATAATATCCAGCCCCTTGTAATTCGCCATATCAAAGGTAATATGGCTCTCGTTCACAATGGAAATCTCGTCAATGCAGCGGAGCTCCGACGCTCCTTTGAGATGTCGGGAGCTATCTTCCACGGCACTTCCGACACGGAGGCGATCGCCTATGAGATAGTCCGTGAACGTCTCAGCAGCAATTCTACAGAAGAAGCTGTTGAGAAAGCAATGCCGAGACTTAAAGGTGCGTATTCATGCATAGTTATGACAGCTACAAAGCTCATAGCTTTTCGTGATTCTGACGGCTTCCGTCCACTGTGTATCGGCAGGACTTCTGACGGAGCGTATGTAGTTGCTTCGGAATCCTGCGCTCTTGAGACAGTTGGAGCTGAGTTCCTGCGTGATATAGAGCCGGGAGAAATAGTTGCCATTGGTCAGGAAGGTATGCAGTCTATACGTACCAACTGCACAAACAAGCGAAATATCTGCATTTTTGAGTACATTTACTTCGCACGTCCCGATTCTGTTATTGACGGTATCTCGGTACACCATGCACGTCTGAGAGCAGGTGAGCTGCTTGCAAAGAGCAGTCCTGTAGAAGCAGATATAGTTATCGGTGTTCCCGATTCTGGACTTGATGCGGCTCTTGGTTACGCAAATGAAAGCGGCATACCATATGGTATAGGCTTCATAAAAAACAAATACATCGGACGCAGCTTCATTCAGCCCGAACAGCATCAGCGTGAAAATGCAGTAAAGATAAAACTCAACGCTGTCCGCGAGAGCGTTGTGGGCAAGCGCGTCATAATGATAGATGATTCCATAGTCCGTGGTACGACAAGCGCGAGGATCGTAAGGCTTCTTCGTGAAGCAGGGGCAAAGGAAGTCCATGTGCGCATCTCATCGCCGCCGTTCCTGCATACATGTCATTTCGGTACTGATATCGACTCTGAGGAAAACCTCATAGCAGGAAAGTGCAGTTCTACGGAAGAGATAGCAAAGTATATCGGTGCGGACAGTCTCGGATACCTGCCTGTTGAATGTCTCGGCGAGCTTGTGGATAATCGTTTCGGTTACTGCAAGGGGTGTTTTACAGGTGATTATCCTGTGGATATTTCAGGTGCAGGAAGCAAAAACAAATTCGATGAAAAAATACATAAATAGAGCTTAAAATTGTATGAGCCTGTTATTATCATAGGCTCACATTAAAAGTACTATGAAAAATATCAGATATAAGTGGACAGACGCTGAAAACGCTGATTTCAGACGGTTTTATCTCATAACAGAGGAATACTATAACAGTCTTGTCGGCGGTCAGTGCAACAGGAGCGGTTTTATTCCGTACAATCTGTCAGACAGCATTCACGATGTGCTGATAGTTTATATAAATGATACAGCTGCTGCCTGTGCAGGGCTGAAAAGATATTCTGACTGTGACGTTGAGATAAAGCGCGTGTGGGTCGAGAATGAATACCGTGGAATGCATATAGCTTCCACTATGATGGATATGTTGGAGAAAATGGCAGCTGAGCAAGGCTTTGCCAGAACTATTCTACAGACAAGAGAAATAATGACGGCTGCCGTCAGTCTGTACAAGGGACGAGGATATTATCAGATAGATAACTATCCGCCGTATGACAGGCTTGAAGGTGCAGTCTGCTTTGCAAAGGATCTTATCTGAGAAATCACACAAAACTGTATTTCAATGGCGATATATGGTCTTATTACATCATTAATTCGGAGGAATAGAAAATGTGTACGATAATGGGCTACTGCGGCAAAGGCGGCAGTACAGAGGAGGTCGCAGAGGGACTTAAAGCAACAGTCTCACGCGGACCTGATGATGAAAGGATAATCGGATTAAAGGACGGTGTACTCGGTTTTCAGAGACTGTCCATAATGGGACTTACTCCCGAAGGAATGCAGCCATTTGAGCTTGACGGCAATTATGTTGTCTGCAACGGTGAGATATACGGCTTCAAGGCTTTGCGTGACGAGCTCAAAGCAAAGGGATACACCTTTAAGAGCGACAGTGACTGCGAGATACTTCTGCCGCTTTACAAGGAATACGGCACTGATATGTTCGCCATGCTTGATGCAGAGTTTGCCTGCGTGTTATACGACGGTAAAAACGGCGAATTCATAGCTGCCCGTGATCCAATAGGCATACGTCCGCTGTATTACGGTAAATCCGACAGCGGAGCAATGGTGTTTGCAAGTGAACCTAAAAACCTTGTAAAGCTCTGCAAAAAGATAATGCCTTTCCCTCCTGGACACTATTACAAGGACGGCGAATTCCACTGCTACTGTGATATCACAGCTGTTGATAAAGTCATTCACGATGACCTTGACACAGTGTGCAAGAATATCCACGATAAACTTGTTGCAGGCGTTAAAAAACGTCTTGACGCAGATGCAAAAGTTGGTTTTTTGCTTTCAGGCGGACTTGATTCATCACTTGTATGTGCTATTGCACAGCGTGAGAGCGACAAGCCTATCCGCACATTTGCTATCGGTATGAACACTGATGCGATCGACCTTAAATATGCAAAGCAGGTAGCTGATTATATCGGCAGCGAACATACAGAAGTTATCATAACCAAGGACGATGTTATAGCAGCACTTGAAGATGTTATCCACCTTCTTGGAACTTTCGACATCACGACTATCCGTGCAAGTATGGGTATGTATCTGCTTTGTAAGGCTATACACGAGCAGACAGATATCCGTGTACTTCTCACAGGTGAGATATCTGACGAGCTGTTCGGATATAAGTATACAGACTTTGCTCCTTCCGCAGAGGCTTTTCAGCAGGAGTCCGTCAAGCGTGTACATGAGCTGCATATGTATGATGTTCTACGTGCAGACCGCTGTATATCGGTAAATTCTCTCGAAGCCCGTGTGCCTTTCGGCGATCTTGACTTTGTGAAATATGTCATGGCAGTTGATCCTGAGATGAAGCTCAACAAGTACAACAAGGGCAAGTATCTTCTTCGTCATGCTTTTGAGGGAGATTATCTGCCGCATGATATTCTTTATCGTGAAAAGGCTGCATTCTCTGACGCAGTAGGACATTCTATGGTAGATTACCTCAAGGAGTATGCCGAAAAGTACTATTCAGATGAGGAATTTGAACTTGATTGCACAAAGTATGCTCATGCAAAACCATTCACAAAGGAATCGCTCCTTTATCGTGAGATATTTGATAAATATTATCATGGCAACTGTGAAATGATCGTTGATTTCTGGATGCCTAACAAGGAGTGGGAAGGCTGTAACGTAAATGATCCTTCCGCAAGAGTACTTTCAAACTACGGTGAAAGCGGAAAGTAACAAACATAATAAAGTAAGAAAGCCGCAGGGAAATTCCTTGCGGCTTGATTTTTATTATACCACTCAATTAGTGTGATAAATTTTAAGTTATATCGCTTTGAATTTGCACCTATCAAAGGCGAGGCTGTGATCAATGTCAGGGCATCCGACGGAAAGCCATGCAGTCTCAATGTAAAACCTGCTGCATCTTTAACCTCGACAACATCAACAATCTCAAGCATAACAACTATTATAACAAGCACTGTCACAGGGCAGCACTTTATTTTTTTAAACGAAAGGTGTATTTAAAGCATATTGTTTACCACAAATATTGACAAAATTTGTTTATTATGATAGACTAAAAGTGTAAGGGGAGTTTTAGTGACTTCTACAAATGACAGGAGGTAAAAAGCAATGGACATAAGAAATCGGATCAAGGCAATTTTAACGGCAGCTGTTATGGCTGCGGCACCTGTGGCTATGAATATCTCTTCAGCTTCGGCTGAGGATTACATAGTCGAAAATGCACAGGTCCTCACTCTTTTCGGAGATGTAAACTTTGACGGAAACGTGGGTATTTCAGACGCAGTTCAGCTTAACCGCTATCTTCTCGGACGTATCGGCGAGCTGGGAAATATTAAGAATGCTGATCTTTTAGCTGACGGTGTTATTGACGTTTATGACATGGTATACCTGCGAAAACAGCTTGTCTCTGAAATTAAACCTGCGGGTACAAAGCTCAGCGTCAAGGTCGTGGATATGATGTCCGGCGAACCTCTTGATGCTGATATATGTCTTAACGAGATGGTGGAAAATTATTTGTATAATATCGGCAGCGATATTCCTACTAACGGCGAGGAAATAAATTACTACGGACTTCCTGATGATAAGGATTATAAGTATTTTCTTACAGTAAATGGGCTTCCTAAGGGCTACGATACTGCATACAAGACATGGGATCAGGTAGTTATATTCGATATCGAAGCAGGTACAGCTGAGAAGGAATTGATTGTAAGAGTAGCAGCTGATGATACAGAGAATAATGTCAAGTTCACACATATGGACTGGTGTCAGGGCAGAGAGAATATAGGCTACGGCAATCTCACTATTACCGACAAGGACGGCAATTATTACTATCAGAGGCAGTATACCGGAGAAATGGCACTTCCTGACGGTGATTATCATGCTGAGTTCAATTTCTTTGATTACCCTGTTACTTTCGTTGATCCTGACAGTGATTTTGCTGAAATGGTCAAGGAAAACTATCCCGATGCTCAGTTTGAAGACCTTACAAACGGCATTGACTTCTCAGTAGTGAATGGTAAGCCTGACAGGGAACTTTTCCTGAACTTTGGTCCGCTGGAGAACTCTGGCAATACGATAAATGTCAATTGCTATGACAGCATTACTGGAAAGCCAATTGAGGGCGTTAAGCTTTCACTTATTGAAGCTCCTTACAGCTACGCTAAGAAAACGAGCTGGACTTCAGACGGTACTACCAAGGTATTCACCGACCTTTATCGTACAGGCTACGATTGCTATAAAGTCGTGGTCGATGAAGTTCCCGAAGGCTACATAAAGAGTTCAAGAGATCAGGGAGTCGGTTTTGGTTATGCATATAACTATTCGACTGTTTTTGACTTCTATTTCACACCTTACGAAGGCGAGAAAAATCTTTCCTTCAACGTTCTCACATGGCCTGATAAACAGCCATACACAGGCGATTGTACATATACTGTAATGCAGGGCAATTCAGTCGTTCTGTCAGGTATAAAATCAGGCGAGCTGTTCGGTATCAAGGACGGAGAATATATGCTCTATGCTGAGTCATATGGTGATGAGCCGTATTGCGGCGCATGGATAAACTCAGAACTTGGTCAGGAACTTGCAGAGGAGACTGATGTATTTGCTGACGGAGCAGCATTCAAGTCGGATATGGCAAAGTTCACAGTAAAGGACGGCGAGATAGACAAGGTCATCACTCTTTATGTCGGCGACAAAGAAAAAGGCATGGCTGAATTTGAAAAAGAAGAAATAGAAAGACAGAAGCGTGAGGAAGAGGAGAGGATCCAGAAAGAAGAGGAATACAAAAAACTGATCTCCGCAGAACTTGAAGATTAAAAAATGCGCACAGCAGCCGTATGACTGCTGTGCGTTTTTTATCAGGAGAAGACTTGATATCTATTGTAATTGCCGATGCCCCGTGATATAATAGTTAAAAATAAAAAATTACTTGATTTGCTTTGAGTTTTTCCTAAAAAGTGGTACTAATATAATATAGGGCAAAGTACAAGCCCCTGAGAGGAGGAATCTCTCCATGGATAACGGTGCAAGTAGCTACCACCGTTTCCTTGCAGGCGATGATGAAGGTTTATATGAATTAATAAAGGGATACCGTAAAGGATTGATGCTGTATCTGAATAGCTTTGTACAGGATATTCACACGGCTGAGGAGCTTACTGAGGACACATTTGCGGAACTTGCAGTCAACTGTCCTAAGTATTCGGAGAAAAGTTCCTTCAAGACGTGGCTTTACGCTATCGGACGCAATATAACTATAAAATATCTGCGCAAACATTCTAAACTCAGCATCGTTCCGCTGGAATCGCAAAAGCACCTTGCTGACGAAAAAAACATCGAAAGCAATTACATAAAAAGCGAACAAAAGCGAATTGTTCATAAAGCTCTGCATAGCCTGAGATTGGAATATCGACAGGTTTTGTATCTTTCCTATTTTGAAGAATTCAGTAATGCAGAAACTGCCATGATTATGAAAAAGACTAAACGGCAGGTAGAATCTCTGCTATACAACGCTAAACAAACGTTAAGATCTGAATTGGAAAGGAGCGGCTTTGAATATGAAGAATGATTATGAGATGTATCAAAGTGTTCTTTCCAAACGAAATGAACATCGCCTGAGAAAAGAACGGCGAATTCGTATTATCAAGCGAACCGTTCCTGTTCTGACTTGTTTTGTTTTAACCGTTGTTTTGGTACTCGGTTGGAAGCACGTTGATAAAATGCCGATAATTCCGTCAGATCCCGAAATTATTGATGTAACAGCCATAACTACATCGCAAGCAAGTACATCGTCGATCACAGGGAACGTTTCTACAGTTACAACAAATACAGCTGCAACAAAAGCAGCTCAGACGCAAAAAAAACCAGACAGTACTACCCACAGCAATACATCTGTAAATACAGCATTTACAAAAGCTCAGACATATGCTCAGAATACCGTTCAGACTATACATACTACTGCTGCTGCAAGGACTCAGATCACCACAACAGTTGTTACTAAAGAAACAGCTAAACAAACAGCTATTACCGAAAAGCACACCACAGAAGCTTCCACAAGCGTGACTACGCAATTCGGCGGTTTTGGCGGCGAAGATATGGCTTTTCATACGCTGCCTCAGTCGATCACAACTGTATCGAAAACAACGTTGACTACAGTGACGTCTGTCACAACAACTACGGATAACAGCGGTAACGGTGGCGTTCCGTCACTGCCTATGAACGAAAAATTTCCCCTTGGAATTTTTGATGGAGATATGACATTGTACAGAAATACGTACAGAGTATCCTTTGATAATGTAGGCGATTATATAGGCACAGTAGGAATGAGAGGTCAGTTAAGTATATATTATGCCAAGGCTTATAAGATCAAAAACATAGATCAAGATATTGCTATCGCGGTAAAATTTGAAGAGGACGAGGGGTATTACCTTTACAGGAATAATGATACGACTATAGATACTATCAAAGAGCTTATTTCCCCAGCGGAATAATATTATAAACGAGAGGATGATTATTTATGAGCAAAACCAAGAGAATAATTGCAGCTGTAACGGCAACATTTATGACAATGAGTTCATCTGCTGTTATATCAGCAAATGCAGTCGAAGAAACGGTAAACGTTTCTCTGCTGTCTTCTTCCGAAAATGAATTCATAGAATACACCTTCAATGATATCTATGCCATGACAACGGAAGAAGTAATTTCACTATTCGCAGAAAAAGGATTGACCAAGGATAATGGTTATTATGTTTACGGTCAGGGTGACGATGCAGAGTATGTATATTGCTCCAGTTGGAACGTTTGTATGTTCTCTGAGGATTTCCTCTCTGACAGGACTGTGGAGGAGATCTTAACTGATTATATTCCGTATCAGCACGGTGACTGCTCGTACGATAAAGGTGAAAGTTTATGGGATGAAGACAGGATAGTAAGTGCTCTTGCTCTGCCTGAGGAGTATTTTGAAGTTACTGTATTAAAAAAACGCGTCATCGTTAAAGGTGCAGACAGTACAGATAAAAATAAGATAGCCTGTGATTGCGAAATAAGATGCAAACTTCCCGAAGGGGAAAAACGCGCAGTTATGCGTAATGCAGCGCTGAATTACCTGCAGCTGAGAAAAGATGTCGATAAGCTGTTAGTTGATGATGCTGTACCATATTATGGCAAGGAGAAAACTGCTGCACAGAAATACGCTGAAGCCATTTGCGATTTTATGGCTAATAACGATATACAGGGCGTTGTTTCGCGAGATGTATCTGATGAAAAACTGTCTATTGGTTTTCACGGTGACCATGAGGCAAAGTTGAGAGCTTATATTTCAAAAATAGGTCTTGATAAAAGCGGTATCCCGTATGAATTTGAAAAATTACCCGATTTCGGCGAATTTTATGATCTTAATGTTACAACTGTAAGCCAGCCTACAGAAATCACGACAACATCTACAAGTGTTACAACACTTCTTGCCACAGTCAAGGGTGACGCTAACTGCGACGGAACAGTTGACATGGCTGATATCGTTCTTATTATGCAGGCTCTTGCAAATCCAAACAAGTACGGCGAAAACGGTACAGACGAATATCATCTTACCGCACAGGGCAAGGCAAATGCAGACATGGACGGTGACGGACTCACAGTGGGTGATGCTCAGGCATTACAGAAAATGCTTCTCGGACTTGATGATACAAACAGCAGTCAGAGTACTGATAAAGAGCAGAACAATAACGTTGTAAGTCAGGACGTAGGATTTGGTCAGAAATGGAACGGAAAGCCTGTTTCTTATGAATTATACACGGTATTGAACAATACTACAGATGAGAATACTGTTATATTTGTATATCCGCAGTTCAAAAGCAGCGAGAACTATAAATATAATGGCAAGACTATAGCAGAGTACAGCGAAGATGTAAGCAGCAATAACCTGCTTGATGAAAAGCTGCACCAGATACTCAAAGACGGCGACCAACTGAAATACGGAGAGCTGCTGTACACAACAGGAACTCCTGACGGCGAAAAATGGGCAAAGGAATTGTATGAGCAGAGAGTCGGTTTTTACGGAGATGAATTCCTTGCAAAGTATATCATAAACGGCGAATTCCTGAGAGATAAGGTCGAAGCTGATATCAAGAACTTCAGCAACGCTCCTCATAATGCTTTAGCGGAAGCTCTCAAGGCTTATAAAAAATCTATGATACAGGACTCGATCGAGCAGCTCAAACAGCAGAACATCAGATATGAGTACAGTGAAGCTTCTGATGAACTAATCATAAAAGTGACTTCCGAGGAGTTCAAATCATTATCTATTGAAAATGTTTTATATTATTGCTTAGCTTCAACATCTTTCGATTATGGCTTTGTATCGACAAACGGCGCAAATTTATAATATCCGGATCAGCATGTATTCAAATAAGGCTGTGTGACTAAGAGGTTGCGCAGCCTTTCTTTTGAAGTTTTTTCAGTGTAAAATTTTCTAAATTGTAAATTTTGAGATAGGAATATTGTTTTGTCCGAGTTTTAATGATATAATATAAATATGCCGTAAAAGGCAAATGATATAATCAAAGGAGAAAAACTATGGAAATCAAAAAAATCATCGCAGCTGTAACAGCACTTGTGCTCGTTGGGGGAGCCTGCAATGTTACAGAGGGGAAAAACGTTATCAGCAGCGTTTGCGCAGCCGATACCGAGGCTTCTGCCGAGGTAGTAAAGGACGGTATCAAGTACAAAATAAGCAACGGTGAAGCGATTGTCAGTGGGGCAGAAGACGATTCTATCGTTGATCTTGTAATACCTGATGAGGTGGACGGCTGTCCTGTTACAGCGATAGGCTACTGCGCTTTTGATGCGAGTAGTTCAGGTTGTCGGCATATTAAATCAGTGGTTCTTGGAAAAAATGTAAAAAAGATAGATTCTCAAGCTTTTGATGAATGTTATGAGCTTGAAACTGTTACTCTTAACGATGAACTTGAATCTATCGGTACATATGCTTTCAGCGGATGTTTCAGCTTAAAAGAGGTCAAAACAGGAAGCAAGTTAAAGGAAATCAAAAGAGATGCTTTTTGCCTGTGTGTAAATCTGAAGAGCTTTGAGATAGGCGAAAGTGTAGAAGAAATACAAAGTGGAGCTTTTCAAAGAACAGGTATTGAAGTCTTTGAAGTTCCTGAAAGATTTGAAAAGGCCGAAAACGTTTTTGTTTCTTATGATATTCCAAAGGAGTATTGCGGTATCGTTAAAATAAAGAATCCGGAATGTGAACTCTGTGATGAAACTCGTTGGGAAAATACACTTATAGTCTGTGATGAAAATTCCAATGCAAGATATCAGGCAGAACGTTATAAATTGAACTGGTGTACTTTTGAGCAGTTTGAAAATGGGGATTACGATAAACAGGAATTGTCAGCGCTTGATCCTCTGATAACTTTAAGAGATTACGGTATGTCATTTAAAGAGACTAATGGTGGTCTCAAGGTAGAGGAAATACCTATGGTAAAAGACGGAACACTGGTCATTCCTGATGAGGTTGACGGCATACCTGTTGTTGAATTCGGAATGTATACCGAAGGAATACAATATATAAGAATAAATAGCAGAGTTGCAGAAGATGTAAAGGAAATAGTTCTCGGAAAAAACGTAAAGAGAATAACTGAACGTGGATTTGAGGAGTTCAGAAATCTCGAAGTGATCGAGGGCGGTGAAGGCCTTGAAGAAATAGGTAAGTACGCATTTGGAAGGCTTGATAAAGTTAAAAGCATATCATTTAGTGATAATATCAGGAATATTAAATTCAATCCCTGTGATGACTTTTTAAGTGAACTTGCATACGGCATGGAATTTGACGAGTCCGAAGGTGAACTTGTTATTACAGACATAAGTGAAAGTGCTTTAGAAGACGGAACTCTGGTAATTCCTGATGAAGTACAGGGTATGCCTGTAGCATATTTAAACGCAGCAGGTACAAAAAAGCTGGCTTCATCAACTGAAAGTGAGGGATACACTCTCTCAGTTTATGTCTACCCGTCGTACAGGAGCAATTTTATACCAAGTGAAGTAAAGAAACAGATCAAAAAAGTCGTTATCGGCAAAAATCTAAAGGTTATTCCTTTAGAAACATTCAGTGGCTGCAAAAATCTTGAAAGCATTGAAGGCGGAGAAGGCGTTGAATATATAGGAAACGAGGCTTTTGCAAACTGTGAAAAACTTGCTTCGCTGAAACTGTATGACAATGTCATAGAAATGAATGATTCTGCTTTCAGTGGCTGCACTAACCTTAAAAAGGTCGAGATAGGCAATGGATTAAAAGAAATAGAAGATAAAGCTTTTAGCGGCTGTACTAACCTAAAAGAGGTCAAGTTTGGCAACGGATTAAAGGAAATAGGAAATTCTTCATTCAAAGGCTGCGAAGCACTTGAAGAGATCAGCTTACCGGATAGTCTTTCCGAAATAGGCTGGTATGCTTTTAATGGTACAGATATGAAAACTATCATTATTCCTGAAAACGTAAAAAATATCGGTGTAGATTCGTTTACATGGAAAGATGATGCTTCTGAAGAAAAAGTCATAGTCAAGATCTATTCTGCCAATTGTGATCTCTATTCAAATTCCATTGACCTGAAAAAGGTTGAAAAGATATATGGATATGCAGATTCAACTGCGAAAAAAATTGCAAAGATCAACGGCGTCGATTTTTATGCTTTCGGCGATGCTAACGGCGATGATGGTGTTGATATGAGCGACGTTGTGCTTGTAATGCAGAGCCTTGCAAATCCTAACAAATATGGCATTAACGGTACTGACGAGCACCATATAACAGAAAAGGGTATAGACTGTGCTGACGTTGAGGGCAACGGTAACGGTATCACCTCAAGCGATGCACTAAAGATACAGAAGTACCTCCTCGGACAGGAAAATTTCTCGTAACACAAAGAGTCGATAACGAATTATGTGTAAACGTAAAATGGTGCAATAGAAAAGAGTATGATAAGGCCGGCTGTGACAGCCGGTCTTATATATGTGTGACATTCCATTCAGTACATATTTATGCGGCTGTCTGGCACTTTTTGATAAAATCGGATATCTGATAATTCACGATTATCAGTAATATTCTTGCATTTTTGCAGCTGTGATGTTATAATAAAAATAATAACATCGGTAGGTGGTGCATATGGACAAACTAACGGTATTGAATGAATATTTTGGTCACAGGGAGTTTCGAAGCGGACAATCGGAGCTTATAGACCATATTATGGACGGCGGCGATGTGCTCGGCATCATGCCGACAGGAGCAGGGAAGTCTTTGTGTTATCAGGTGCCTGCTATTATGCTGAACGGCGTTACAATAGTTATATCTCCGCTAATCTCTCTTATGAAGGATCAGGTCAGTGCACTTGTAACGGCAGGCATCAGTGCTGCTTGTATCAACAGCTCTCTTATGCCTGAGGAATACTACGAAGTCATGCACCGCGCCTGCCGCGGCGAATATAAGCTGATATATGTTGCTCCCGAACGTCTTGGCACACAGGAAATGGAGCACCTTGTCTCGTCAATAAAAATAGCTATGGTCACTATCGACGAAGCACACTGTGTTTCGCAGTGGGGACAGGATTTTCGCCCGAGCTATCTTCATATCACCGAATTCATCAGAAGCTTGCCGCAGCGTCCGATAGTCAGTGCTTTTACGGCAACTGCCACGGATACAGTAAAAGAGGACATAGTTCGTTTGCTTGGACTTTATGAGCCGTTCTCCTTAGTTACAGGCTTTGACCGTGCTAATCTGTATTTTTCCGTGTTGAAGCCGCAGAACAAGTATGCAGAGCTGAAAAAACTGCTCGACGGCTTCGGCGACAAATGCGGCATAGTATACTGCATTTCACGCAAAAATGTTGAGGAGATCTGCGATAAGCTAAACGCAGACGGCTACTCTGCCACCAGATATCATGCAGGGCTTGCAGACGCTGAAAGACGTGCTGATCAGGAGGATTTCATATACGACCGCAAGAGGATAATGGTAGCGACCAATGCTTTCGGAATGGGCATAGATAAGTCAAATGTGTCGTTCGTCATACATTACAATATGCCTAAGAATATCGAAAGCTACTATCAGGAAGCAGGACGTGCAGGACGTGACGGCAGTCCCGCTCAGTGTATCCTGCTCTACGGACAAATGGACGTTCGCACAAATAACTTCATGATAGAAAAAAGCCGCGAGGAGAATGATGACCTTTCCGATGAAGAGAAGGAGATCATGCTGGAACGCGACAGACAGCGTCTGAAAGATATGACTATTTATTCGACAACGACAGGCTGCCTTAGAGAATTCATGCTCAGATATTTCGGCGATAAAGCGCACTCTTACTGCGGTAACTGTTCTAACTGCGTTAACGGCTTTGAGGACGTTGATATTACTGTCGATTCGCAGAAAATAGTCTCGTGCGTATTCAGAATAAAGCAAAAAGGACGCTATTTCGGAAAGAGCATGGTGATAGATGTTCTTCGCGGCAGTGAAAATGACAGATTGATCTCTCTCGGCTTTGACAAGCTTTCAACATACGGTATCATGAAAGATGTAACTGTACAAACTATCCGTGCGGAGATCGATTATCTTGCTGCAAACGGATATCTCTGCTGTACTGATGACGAGTATCCTGTCATTGAGCTGACGTCGTTGTCTGCAAAAATATTGAAAGAGCGAATACCTGTACAAATGAAGCTGCCGAAGAAAACTCCAAGAAGCAAACGACTTACAGATGAACAGATAGGCGTGAACGACCTGCTGTTTATGAAGCTCAAATCACTTCGCAGCAAGCTTGCGTCAAAGGCAAAAGTACCTGCGTATGTTGTGTTCTCTGATTCGGCTTTAATGGATATGTGCAGACTGCATCCTGTAACACGCGATGAGTTCCTGAATGTATCGGGAGTTGGCAAGCGAAAAGCAGAGCAATACAGTGATGAGTTCTGCCGCCTTATCAGTGCGCACCTGAGTTCTCATCCTGACAAGAAAAAATATGATTGAAATGATATTCTATATTTTTCCTAATATGTAAAAAACTCCCCGAATTGCTCGGGGAGATTTTTCGTTATTCAATCAGCTTTTTCCTCATAGCGCACAGGTCAAACACATCAAGCCAGTCGTCTTTGCATAGGTCGCCAGCCTGCCAGTTTTTCAGTTCAGTATCTGGTTTGGCAAGCAGCCACATTTGCAAAAGTACAAGGTCAGAGACATTGAAGCTGCCGTCAGAATTAACATCACCTGCAACGGCAGTACCATTGCCGAGAGTATCATTTATCACTTTCAGCAGCGACTTTTCACCTTTTGCGTCCTGAGTCAGCTCCCATATCATGATTCCGCCGTAGTTCTTTGCAAGCTCGGCTTTCTTTGCAATAGTTTCGGCTCCGTTGTAGGTAATTCCGTTATATTTGTCCGCACTGTAGTATTCGCTTCCCTTGCTGACAATATCCCCAAAGGACATATATGAGTTCCAGTCAAGCTCACCGTCCGAGGTGTAGCCTCTGCCGTAGAACGGAACACCGAGAACCAGTTTCTCGCTTGGGATTTTCTTCTTTTGGGAGAAATAGTCAAGGCATTCGACGGAGTATTCGTATGAAGCGTGGGAGTACTTGTCCTCGTCATTGTCATAAGCCATAACGTTCACAAAATCAAAGAGTGCGAAGGTTTCGGGAGATACTTTCTCGGCTACCCACTGAGCTGTAGCAGTAGACATCTTCATATCTCTTGTGTCACAGAGAGTGCGCAGCTCCGCACACCAGTCCCCATAGTAGTTCCATATATTATTACTTGAGCCGAGCTCGATGTCGAGGTCAATACCGTCAAAGGCGTAGCTGTCGCAGTAGTCCATAATATTCGTGTTGAACGCTTCACGTTCCTCGGGAGTATCGAGGTGCTGTAAGTAGCCGTCACAGCCACCGCCGCCGCCCAATGCTGCAAAGACTTCTACATCGTGACTGTGTGCCTTTGCAATAATACTTTTCAGCTCATCTTCGGGAATATCACAGTATATCGTTCCGTTTTCGTCAGGATTGCAGAACGCTATATTGATATGCGTGAGCTGACTGAGGTCAAGGTTACTGAATGGTCTGTAGTTCCAGTCGGGAAGATAACCGACTATCCTGTGCTGAGATTTACTTTCCGCTACCGCTGAATATGTAGGTACGGCAAGAGATGCCGCGGCGAATATTGCAATTATCCTGTGAGCTTTCATGCTGAGATCCTCCCCGTGATCATGTTATTTCTATTATAAGCGACCGATGTATAATTGTCAATCCACAGAAAATGGTAAGAAGTATAAAAAGGGAATAACAACGTTTGGTTTGAGGTTATCATGATAATTATATTAAAATTTGGCCACATAAGAATTGGTATAATTTGCTGAAATGTGTTGATTTGAGAAGTGAAATGTGGTAAAATATACCTATAAAAGGTGTTTTGTTATCTGTATAGGTAAGTAATATCAACATAAAGGGGAGTTTCCGCAAATAAGTATTGGCATTTACTTTGTGGATTTCTGATTAAGGAGATAATAACATATAAAATGTTTTAGAATAGTATGGAGGGAAAAAAGAAATGCGATCCTTATCACAATTGGCATTTAAGCAGTTTAAATCAATATGTAATAAAATTGGCATTGAAAAAATAAAAGAGTATGCTTTAGAATACAATCTTTTTGGCGGAAAAGCTAAATTACCTAAAAGTAAAATAGGAATAGAAATAATATATAAGAAAAGATATAGTTCAGCTTTTAATACTTTTGTTGAAAAAGAACTCAAAAAGATTGGTTACATGGATATTGATGATTTTCTAAGTGTAAATGTAGGTGATGTAAATAAAGCTAACACTGTTTTAGAAAAAGAACAGATAAGTAATGAGGTATCATATTTGAGTGAAATTATTGAAAGCTTGAAAGAATTAGGCGGCAGTGCTCATTTGTCTGAAATCAATGCCAAAATTCTTGAAAGGAATAAATTACCTTATATTAAAACCAATCAAAATTGGCAGCGTCAAGTTAGCAACTCTTTATAGAGCCATTGTAGAGATACGCAAACTTTTAAAGAAGGAAATAAAGAATTGTTTTATTCTGTTAATGGAATAGGTAAAGGCGTATGGGGGCTTATCGGATATAAGACTGATAAGAGTGATGAAACAATAGATTCTTTAACTGTAACAGAAAAAGACAATACTTACACAAAAAAAGATTTCTTTTCGCAAGTTTACATAACCGAAAAAACAGTACGACACCCTTGCCGCCTTGCTTAAATACAAGAAAAACATAATCCTGCAAGGCTCTCCGGGCGTGGGCAAGACCTTTACCGCTAAGCGTCTGGCGTATTCGCTCATGGCGAGAAAGATGATAGCCGTATCGAGTTTATCCAGTTCCACCAGAGCTATTCATACGAGGACTTTATCATGGGCTATCGTCCGAATGATGATGGCTCATTTGAGCTGAAAGAGGACGTGTTCTATCGGTTCTGCCGTGATAAAGCCGAAAAAGATCCCGAACGTGATTATTTCTTCATCATCGATGAGATTAACCGCGGCAATCTCAGCAAGATTTTCGGTGAACTGCTCATGCTCATTGAAAAGGACTACCGCAGCGAGACTGTAACTCTTGTATACAATACAGAACAATTTTCCATACCCGATAATCTGTATATTGAAATAAAACCTATCATTGGTAAACGCATATTTGTAAGCTGATAGCAAGTTGTCGGATACTGTCATTTCCCCGAACATAAAGGCAGTATCACCAAACTACTTTGAAAAGTCACGACTGTCTGAAAAAGAAATGCCATTATTTTGAAAAATACGAAGATAATTCGTATTGAGCAGCTATTGAGCAAATACAAGCTGCAAATAGAAGAAAAAAGGCTTCTCCGAAATGAGGAAGCCTTGGCTATTTGAAGCTGTTTACATACAATGCGGATACAAACATCGGATAAGATACTTATGCTCTGACAAACTTATTGAGCGTATAATATTTTTCAAACTATTGTAGTTTTATTTGTAAAATGCATTGTTTTTTTGAAATGTATGTATACTGCAAAACACATGATGATCTGCAAAACTGTGGAACACGGAGTTGCAAGGCCTATCCTGAACAGAGAACAGTTTCCTGTCTGCTGCATAAGGAATGCAACTGGTATCCTCACAAGGAAAGCTCCACATATACCTTGTATCATAACAAACTTAGTTTTTTCAATACCGTTGTAGAAACCTATAAAGCAGAATAGGAAACAGGTAAAAAGGCAGTCGATGGCATAGGCTTTCAGATAATCCCATGCAGCGGCAACTATATCAGGATTGTCGGAGAATACTCCCGAAAGCAAATTGCCATGAAAGAACGCAAGGAAGAACATAACAACACCGAACAGTAGTGATACTGCAATACCGCTTTTGAGAGCTTTCACGGCACGGTCTGTGTGTCCTGCACCGTAGTTCTGAGCAACGAATGCGGACATGGACTGCATAAAGGCTATCGGAACGAGCATGATGAAAGCACAAACCTTATTTGCAACACCTACACCAGCTGATGCTGTAACGCTGATATGGTTTACAATAGCAAGTATTACAAGAAACGAAATACCAACAAGGAAATCCTGTAATGCTATAGGCGTACCGATACGGATAATGTTTTTAGCGTGGATCTTTTCCATTTTCAGATTCGTTCTGTGAAAAACAAAAGGCAGTTCCTTTCTCCTGATAATAAAGAATGAAATGATAACACTGACAAGCTGCGCCATGACTGTTGCAAGCGCAGCACCTGTCGCGCCGAGGTTTAAGACAGTAACAAACACAAGATCACCTATGATATTGAACACGCAAGCGACACCGACTGCAATAAGCGGTGTCTTGGAATCTCCAAGGCCTCTGAATATACTGCCGAGCAGATTATAGGCTGTGATGATGAGAAAGCCTCCGCCGCAGATCCTGATATAGCTTTTAGTCAGGTCAAACGCCTCCTCGGGAGCTTGCATGATAGCTGCAAGTCCTCCGGCACCTGTTACACTGATGGCAGTGAATATTGCTCCTGTTATTGCAAAGATGATGAGACCTGTTCCAATCGTCTGAGCAGCATCTTCGGGACGTTTCTGTCCTATACGCTGAGCGACTGAGACCGTGATGCCCATAGAGAAACTGACAATAAGGTTGGTCAGTGTCTGAAGTATCTGTGAACCCGTGGAAACCGCAGATACATCGGCATCTGTTCCAAACTGACCTACCACAAGGAGATCAACTGCACCGTACAGCGATTGAAGAAACATCGCAAAAAGTACAGGCAGCATGAATCTCAGAAGCTTAGAAAGTATCGCTCCATCAGTGAAGCTGTTGGTTTTCATTCATATACCTCCACAAAAAAAGCCGGACAAAACAGCAGACGTTTCAGCCTATAGTCTTATCCGGCATTACATTTAAATGCTTTGCCCTCGATGCAGCATTATACCACATATAAACGCAAATGTCAATATTATTTATTCATAAGCATATTCATACTAACTCAGACAAATCATCTTAAAGCGGTTATTCTGCTATTGACAACGATCAGCAACCGATGAATTGGAAAGTGTATAATACATTTTAAGTATCAGAAGTATAAAGTTAAAGTGATGATATAAAACATACTGAACAGATAATAAAACGTGCAGCTTCGGCTGCTCTCTTTTTATCTATGTATATTTGATATATTATTGATTATACTATCGGCATTTTACACAAATCATACATGATGATTTGTATCAAATAACTAATATAATTCTAAAATGTGCGATATTAATAAACAATTAAAACTATCTTTCAAATGTGATGTTATGATTAAATAAAGCAATAAGTTTGCTGTATAAATTAAGGGGGAATTTATATGAGAAAACGCAGAATATTCAATATATCAGAGGAAAGATAAAAAAGGATATTACTCTTGATAGGTCAAGATACTGGATAATTGATGGTGATGTGACACTTAATGAGGGCGTAATAATGATCATAAAGCCTGGGACACAGGTTGAATTTAAGAATTATAGTACATTAAATGCTGATCATGGCTTGCTTATTAGTAAAGGCACTGATAACGATCCAGTTTCATTATTTGGATATGGAATGATTAGTGGTGGAATGGGATGGAATTTGATTGAAGAATCAAAAGTAGGAAGTGCATTGTTAGACCCTCCGTCTCAATTTATATATACAGAAATTGTATCTCTTGATTTTGATGTCAGTTACTGTGATCATTGCAAAATATTTTCACGTGGTTATGGAACACATAGAAATGTAATTGAACAAAAAATTTTATAGTGTACTGTCCTACTTATAGATGTGATTATGATACATTTGAGACATATTATAATTCAGAAAACTGTTTGTTTAATTGGTTAAATGCAAATTATTATAGTGAGCAAAAAAATAATGTCTATATCAGGGATTCGTTTTTTGATATGTTTTCTTATCCCTTTAATAGAAATTTTTGCTTAAATGGAACATCAAATAATAATGCGATATTATTTGTTGAGCCGCAGAATGTCAACATATATCAAATGTGTAAAAAAGGAATAAGGAATTATTATGGAACAGATAATCCTCAGTTTGGTGCCAATTATGATGAGGAAGATTTGAAACAATTATCAAGCGATTCATACCTTACACTTGTCTCGCCTGAAATTGAAAAAATGTATCCTTTTATGACAGAAGCTTATGTTACTGATGAAAAGGGCGAACGTATTGAAAACGCTTATCCTGGGCAGACATTAATGGTTCATGTGAAATTCAATCGTGATATGGCAACGGATATTCAGCCTGATGTAACAGCAGTAAAGTATTATGATAGTTTTGAAAGAATAAATGGTTTAGATTTCCCTGTCTTTATAGATTATTCAGATGAAATCGGTTATATGGACTATAAAGTTTTAGGCAGTTGGGTATCACCAAGGGAGTGGATAGGAAAAATTATACTGGATGATTCAGCTGGAGAGGGGATGATATATATTCGTTCTGAGGGTGCCGTTGCAGCTGATGACCGATGGCTTGTTACGGGCAATGACGTAGGAAGATTTGGTATTAATGTTGTAAAACCTGCAACAATTCAATCTTATACATTAATAGGAGAAGGTGTTTCAGGCGGAAATAAGCTTACATTAACTCAAGGAGTAACCCAAACCGTCGCAGACTATAATCTATATCGTTCAATAGGCGATTCAAATGTTTATTTGAAAATCAATAAGTCGCTCATTTCAAATGAGGATTTACAGTACGTTGATACTGATGTAATTACAGGTCAGAAGTATTATTACTATTTTACTTCTGTTGATACAGATTTTACGGAGTCAAAACCTTCAAATATTATTGAATGTGTTCCATTGAAAATGAAAAAAGCCTGTTATAAACAAAGTAACTGTAACAGGAACTAAAACGGGCGATGATATTAAAATAACAGCTGACGTTGATAATGATACATATTTCAAAAATATGACGCTTTATTATAAGTATGACGCAAGCTATACGTGGAACGTTATAAATATGCAAAACAATGGCAGTTATGTATATGAAGCAGTAATTCCGTCAGATAAAGTTAAAGAAGGTAATTTGGAATACTATATCGAGGCTTTTGATAGTTTTAATAAGGCAAATTACGGAAGCAGAAGTAATCCATGTATTATTAAAATTACTTCTTCTGCAATAATTACTCAAATAACAACTACCATTGCAACTACGACCACCACTACCACTAATGTTAATGTTCCTAAGATATTAAACTTATTCATACCAGAAGCTAAAGCTAATGAAACAATCCTTGCATATGCAGAAATTTATGTAAGTGGTGATATAACCGCTGTTCTGAAGTATAAATACGAAGATGAAAACAAATGGAAAAGTGTACCTATGCAAAATATGAGTACTTGGGAATATATTGCTGTAATTCCTTCAGATGATAGCAGACAGGGAACACTGCAATACTATCTTGAGGTTTCAGATGGTTATAATACATCATATTTTGGAAATGCAGAAAAATATTTAAAGATTAAAGTTACTGCTGCATCTTCAACAACTACAAGTACGATGACAACTACTACAACGTCAACAACTACAAGTACGATAACAACTACTACCACAACATCTACAACTACAAATACAACGACAGCTGCTACATCGATTACAACAACAATACCGCTGTCTTTGGAAGTAACATCTATATCTATAAAAAACGGTGAACAATACAAGATACCGTTAGATCGTGGAGATCTAACATTTAAATCAAGTAATACAGATGTTGTTGTTTCGGGTGATGGAACAGTTACTGCTGTCGGAGCAGGAGACGCCGTAATCACCATAATTGATAAGAACTATAACGTTAAGCAGTTAAAAATAACGGTCAATGATAATGAAATAAGTAAGCCTGAGTATACTCTTGGTAATGTGAATAACAGCGTAATAATAGATGCCGTTGATGCTTCGGCTGTGCTAAAGTATTATGCGCGCATATCAACAAATCAGGAGGGTGGTTTTACAGAAAAACAGGAACTGGCTGCAGATGTTAATTCTGACGGTATAATCGACTCGGTTGATGCTTCAAGAATTCTTGCCTACTATGCATATGTTTCGACTACAAATGAAGAAGCAAAGTCTATGGAAGAATTCATGAAGAAAAAAACAAAATAAGCTAACATAAATTCGGGGCTTAGTGCCTCGAATTTTATTTTCCACTTTTTTAGCTTTGGAACGAATCTTCAGTGACAAAGTGCTGCACGTCTGTAGAAGTACAGTGCTTTCCATATGTGTTTTTGAGCAAGCAGCTTATTATGGAGAGGCTATCTAAAAAATTTTGATTTTAAGATAATTTTAAGATAATTTTAAGTATATAATGTTAATTTAATAGTGGATTAAGTGATCTCTATTAGCTAATATATATTCGCGTATAAATTATAATTAGCTTGTATCGTTTTCGTTACAGTAAACGATCGACTTTGAAAGACTAATTAGGTATATACTTTAAATTGGTATAGTTTTAGAAGTAACGGGGATTACTGACATCATAAATTTGCCTATTACAAACAAAGGAGTGAATGAAGTGAAAATTTCAAAAATGAAGAAGATCCTCAGCCTTACAATGTCTGTATTGATGATCGCTGTAAGTGTACCGTTTTCAACAGTGGCAGCTGAGGGGGACATCGATCTTGGCAGTGTTACAGGCGGAAATGTTGGCGGTGGCTTTGACTTTGGCAACATGGGCGGAAACAACGGCGGCTTCGACTTCGGCAACATGGGCGGAAACAACGGTGGCTTTGACTTTGGCAACATGGGCGGAAACAACGGCGGTTTCGATTTCGGCAACATGGGTGGAAACAACGGTGGTTTCGATTTCGGCAACATGGGTGGAAACAACGGCGGTTTCGATTTCGGCAACATGGGCGGAAACAACGGCGGTTTCGACTTCGGCAACATGGGCGGAAACAACGGTGGCTTCGACTTCGGTAACATGGGCGGAAACAACGGCGGCTTTGACTTCGGCAACACCAACGGACAGCAGCAGTCTTCTGATAATACTGAAAACAACATTTCTAAGAATGAAAACGTTATAAAGATAATGCCTGCAGGTGATTCCATTACTTTCGGAATGGGCGATACAGGCGGTTACAGAAAGTACCTTGATTATTTCCTGAAAGAAAAAGGTTATAACAATTTTGATTTTGTCGGCCCTGAGGGAAAAAACAGCGCAAGCTTCAACTACAACGGAAAGAGTGTTACTTACGATGATAATCACGCAGGCTACAGCGGATATACTATCAAGCAAAACTCAGGCTTTGGCAGTTTGTATGATGTTTTGAAACAAAAGAATGCTATAAAGCAAGCGCAGCCTGACATAGTTCTTCTTATCATAGGAACAAATGATATGAACGGCAATCGTGCTACAAGTGCCTGCGAGCAGGATCTGCGTGATCTTGTTGATTATATTCTTACGGATATGCCTTCTGACGGTATGTTATTCCTCTCAACTATCCCCGAACTTGGCGGTGGTATGTTTGGCGGTGGCGGAGACAGATCAGCTCAGATCGCAAGCTACAACGCAGCCGTAAAAAAGGTTGCAGAAGAGTACAAAAGCAATGGAAAGCGTGTAACATTCGCTGATATCCACGGCTGTCTCAATGGAACAGCTGATCTTGGTGACGGTGTTCATCCTAATGCTGTTGGCTACGAAAAAATGGGTAAATACTGGGCAGGAGTCATAGATGAATATCTGAAAACTTCAAAACCAATTACAACAACAGCTACTACAACTATAACTTCGACAACAACTACTACTACAAAAACAACAACACCTGCGATCACTACATCTGTTGATTTTAAATCAGAGCTCGATGCTAAGGTAACAAAGTGGGGCGATGCAAATAATGACGGCGCATTAGATATGAGTGATGTTGTAGCTATCATGCAGTCCCTTGCAAATCCCAATAAGTATAAGCTCAACGGTTCAGGCATATATAACGCAGATGTTTATGAAGCTGGCAGCGGCATCACTTCAAATGACGCTCTAACTATCCAGAAGTATCTCTTAGGTCTCGTTAAGACACTTCCTGAGAGCTATTCATCGAATGTCAATACATCTGAACAAATTACAGCCAATAATTTCACAACAATAACTCAGACAACATCTAAGGCGACAACTACTACAACAAAAGCAAAAACTACCACAGAAATATCAGGTACTACAACCACTACTACTCCTTCAAATTCAGGCAGAAACCTTAATGCTGACATCCGCAAGGATATGCCTACATCAGTTCCGGGCGGCAACGAGGCAAAGGGCTGCAAGGTTGAAAAGAAAACATATAACTGTAAATTCACAGGCGGACAGAAGAGCTGTAACGTTGTTCTTCCTCCTAACTATGATCCAAGCAAGAAATATCCTGTAATGTACGTTCTCCACGGCATCGGCGGTGACGAGGGAAGCATGGTAAACGGTATGGGTGTTCAGGAGCTCATGGCAGGACTTATTGGCAACGGCAAGGCAGAGGAAATGATCATCGTACTCCCAAGTCAGTTCACAAGCAAGAACGGCAGTCAGGGTGGCGGATTCGGTATCAATCAGGCAACCTGCGAAGCTTATGACAACTTCCTCTATGATATCTCGGACAGCCTTATTCCATTCATCGAAGCTAATTACCCAGTTAAGACAGGCAGAGAGAACCGCGCTATCACAGGTTTCTCAATGGGCGGACGTGAAGCTATCTACATAGGTCTTATGCGTCCCGACCTCTTCGCTTACGTTGGCGGAGCTTGCCCTGCACCGGGTATCACACCTGGTAAGGATATGTTCATGGAGCACCCTGGCTGTATGACTGAGAGCGAAATGAAGTTCAGAGACGTAGGTCCGGAGCCTAACGTATTCATGATAACAGGAGGTACTAATGACTCTGTTGTTGGTACATTCCCTAAGTCTTACAGTGACATTCTCACAAGAAACGGTGTTGACCACGTATACCAGTCGATTCCGGGCGGCGGACACGGTGCTGATTCTGTAAAGCCTCATCTCTACACATTCATGAGATATGCTTTTAAATAAATAAAAAATCTTTTAGATCTGTATTGTCGCAAAAAGCAGTTCATTGTAATGTGAACTGCTTTTTGTATTTTATAAAATATAAAAATAAGCGGAAGATAAATGATAAAATAATCATAAACCAAATCCTGCACGTCATTTTTTATTCCTGATGGTGAAAATATAGTATAAAAAATGCAATTTAAGTATATTTTAAGCATACTATGTTACACTTAATATGGATTGAATAATCCCTCCACCTCACTATATTTATTCATTTAAAGCTATGCAAATGAATGCATAGCTTTAATTCTTTGCAAAATGTCAAAAAAATTGAAGGCGATTATATGAGAGTTTTTACAGTCTCAAACGTCTAATTTACAGAAAGGTTTTTATTACCTTAAAAAGCATGATAAAATCAAAGAAATGAGGGAATTACAATGAATGCAAAAAAATTACTGAAACGAAATCTTGCCGCTGTTGTATGTGCAGGAATGTTATTCAATCCTGTCATTACAGCTTTTGCCGCCGAAACTGAAGATACGAGTGCAGAAAAAAATCCAACGATGATACTTAATATCAAAGACAATGAAGTTGACAAAGAATTCACAGGACTGCAATTCAATCTGTTTGCGGGTGTTTATGATAAAGAAAAAAAGAAAAATATGAATATTAACTGCGGACATTATGACACGGAAGATAAAAGCAGTATCTGCGTTGAGATCCCAAAGGATATTTTTAATAAATTCACAGACGAAAAAAGATACGAAATAAGCTTTTACATTGAACCCACTAATGTTCGCGGCGAATGTTTTGTTGACGATACGGGAGATATTTACTATAAAGGCGAAGAAAACGAAAGCTATGATGTGATACTGGAAAGATATAATTACACAATAAATATATTTGAAGGTTCCTTAACTCTTACTCCGCCTAAAAAGCTTGAATATAAGATCGGTGAAGAGCTTGATCTTGCAGGAAGCTGGACAATTGGCTGTGGAGTAATCGAAAGTAATTTAGATAATGAACATTATGGTGTTTGGGATGATTTTGGGACTCCATTGTCTTTGCAAAGAATGGATTCTTATGAATTCGATAACAGTAGACCAGGCGAATACGTTATTAAATATAGCCCCCGAAGATCAAATACCGATTATGAAGACAGAATTACTGCAAACCCGAGTGAATTCACCGTTACTGTAGTGGAGTCAGAGAGACCTGAGGGTGCTACAGCAAAAATATCCATTGTTGATGCGGATACAGGTGAAAGTATCAAGGGTATCAAGGCAGCACTGTTTAAAGAAGATAAAAAAAACAGAGACATCTCCCCTTATTCGGACGAACTTATCGCAATGTGGGATACTTCAAATGTTTCTGAAAGACTGTTTACAGAAAAGGATTTTGATCCTGATCAAGACTATTATATAGGTTTTGAGGAAGTACCGAAAGAGTATAAACAAAGTATTTCACGTTCCAAAGATGGTTTTAGATTCAGTGAATTAAAGCTCTTCATATTTGAAAATGAAAATGATAATACCGACTGGACTATTGAACTTAAACGCAACAAAGAGGAGCCTAAGCCCGACGGTACTTTTAATTTCAGACTGTATGAAAGATACAGCGGATTACGTGAGGATTCTAATAATATAGGTGTTGCAGAAATAAAGGACAGCGACGGAAACTCAATAGGCTTTTTCCCACTTGACCGTGATTTTGAACTTCCCGACGGTGATTATTCATCAACCATATCCATATTCTCAAAGGATTACAAGTGCTTCAGTGATGAAACTATCAATTTCTCTGTCAAAGACGGTAAAACTGAAACAAATCTTGATTACAACGTTGAGAATTGGAATTTTGCAGATGTCGGAAACGGCGACAGCAATAATGACGGAACAGTTGATATGTCCGATATCGTCCTCATTATGCAGTCTCTGGCCAACCCTTCAAAATACGGTATTAGCGGCACAGATGAAAACCATATCACAGAAGCAGGCAATCTTCGCGCCGATATTGACGGAAACGGCGTTACAAATATGGATGCAGTCATAATACAGAAATATCTTCTCGGATATTTTGATATCAAATAACAACGAATTTTTTGTACCAAGAAAGAAACTCATATAGAAGTTCAGCCCTGAGGCAATATGTCTTGGGGCTTCTTTCTGTTTATTATCTTTTTTCTTGAAAAAACTCTGGTTTTATGGGTAATCGTATGGCTGATATGCAGTCACAGATTAACGCACTTCAGCTTCAGGCTGCAACCGCAGGTATGATGAAGTTCCCGAATGCGTGGACTTTTAACGGCGGTTACTTCACACCGCTTCAGCCAGCAACAACAACGGCATAAGGTGATTTTTTATGAAAATCATTATGAAACTCGTTGACCTCATTGATGATGAACTTTGCGGAGCTAAAGATTATATCAAAATGGCAAGACGTGAGAGGACAGAGCATCCAAGCCTTGCCGATACATTCGCAAGCCTTGCAGAGGCTGAAATGGGGCACGTAAGAACGCTACATGAAGAAGTAGCAAAGCTCATTGATCAAGTCCGTGAAAGAGACGGCGAACCGCCTGCCGAAATGCTTGCAGTGTACAATTATGAACACAAGAAGCAGATTGACAAGGCAGCTAAGATCAAAAACATGATAACTCAGTATAAAAATGAATGATGCGTGTCTAATTTCGTGTCTAATTTCATTCAATAATACTGTTTTTACTTCAAAAATCAATGGTTATCGTTCACAAATATTTGTGAAAAGATAAACGAAATAACGCCGATAAATCGCTTTTAAAACGAAATATCGGCGTTTTTGCTTTAGTGCGGATGACAGGACTTGAACCTGCACACCTTACGGCATCAGAACCTAAATCTGACGTGTCTGCCAATTTCACCACATCCGCATATTATATTTAAACAAGCAAGTAATATTATAACCTGTAAACTGGATTTTGTCAAGTAAAAAAATGAAAGAAATGATAAAAAAGAGGAGTGCAGTAAACACTCCTCTTATAATACGCGGAATTATTTCTTCTGCATTGTCTGCTGAGCTTGCTGTGCAGCTTGTTGTGCTGCCTGCTGAGCTGCCTGAAGTGCAGTCTGCGGAGTCTGTGGTGTTGGCTGAGGCTGCTGCTTGGGAGCTTGTGCAGGAGCAGGTGTTTCCTTCTTTTCATTATTTGGAGCAGCTTTTTCCTCTTCCTTCTTGGCAGGCTGTTCATTGTTTTCAGCAGGGGGAGCTGCTGGCTTTTCAGCATTCTGAGGCTTTGGAGACTCTGGCTGTTTAGCCGGTTCATTGTTTTTAGCAGGCTCTGCTTTCTTTTCGGGTTCAGCCTGTTTAGCAGGAGCAGTCTGCTTCTTGTCATTCTTTGCCTTATCGTCTTTTGCAGTCTGCTTTTCTGCTTCTTCCTTTTCACTGCGATCGCCCTTTGACTCTATGTAAAGGTCATCATCAGCGATGCTTCCGACAAATCTAAGCTGTTTAACAGGTATTCTCTTTAATGGAGAATAGATGAAAGCTTTACATGAATAGTTCTGTTCAACGAGACCCCTTTTTTCACAGAGGACTCTGTTTCCGTCCTTTGTTCTTTTTCCGTACGTACAGTAATCGCATTTAGGGTCGATCTTTTTATCGAAATATTTAGCTCCACCCTGGAAAAATGAGAATAAACCCATTAATAATCACCTCAAAAATAAATCTATAAATAAGTATATCACAAATAAAAGAATTTGTCCAGTGATTTTTGAAAAATTATATATTTTTTTGAAATAATACTGTTTTGATTGTTTGAAATGCACAATAATAGGCTACAGCAGTACATATGAAGAAAATATCAATAAATATAAAGCATAAAACACATATATATATATTCATTTAGTTTGTGCTAACAAAGTGACATTGACAATAATGTAACAATATGATAAGATATTAAAAGCGGAAAGCAGGATTTATTCTGGTTTTGGCTGTGAAATGATTTATTGTTTTCGGGCATCAGGGTGAAAACTCTGTTATCGGATGGCAGTTTGTATAATACTATGCAGATATTCTCCGTCCATGCTGGGCGGATTTTTTATTGACTGCTTTTCCAGCCTTTAAAGGAGGAGAGAATGGAAAACAAACGTATAGCGGTGACGGCGATAGTTATTGATGAACAGTCGGCGGCAGTAGAAGTCAATAATGTACTTCACGACTACAGCGATATTATTATCGGTCGTATGGGACTCCCATACAAGGAACGCGGCATATCACTTATATCTGTTGCTCTTGATGCTGAGCCTGATGTTATAAGCAGTCTCACAGGCAGGCTTGGACAGATAAATGGCGTTTCTGTGAAAGCAGCTATTTCAAAAAAGTGAATTATTGATACAGGAGGAAACAAATATGTATGATGTAAAGTCTATGAATGCGGACGATTTTATAAATGATGAGGAAATAAAGGCTACTCTTGAATATGCCGAGCAGAATAAGCACAACCGTGAACTTATCGAGCAGATACTCGAAAAGGCAAAGCCAAGAAAAACAGGCAGGGGAGTGGAATGTGCAGGTCTTTCGCACCGCGAAGCAAGTGTGCTTCTCGCCTGTGATATCCCTGAGATGACTGAGAAGATGTATGATCTTGCCCGTGAGATAAAGGAAGCTTTCTACGGAAACAGAATAGTTATGTTTGCTCCTCTTTATCTCTCTAACTACTGCGTAAACAAGTGCGTTTACTGTCCTTATCATTTCCAGAACAAGGAGATACCGCGTAAGAAGCTGACACAGGAAGAAGTACGCCAGGAAGTTATCGCACTTCAGGATATGGGTCACAAGAGACTTGCTATCGAGTCAGGTGAGGATCCTGTAAACAATCCTATCGAGTATATCCTTGAATGTATCAACACTATCTATTCGATAAAGCACAAGAACGGTGCTATCCGCCGTGTAAATGTAAATATCGCAGCTACTACTGTTGAGAACTACCGTAAGCTCAAGGAAGCTGGTATAGGTACTTATATCCTTTTCCAGGAGACATACCACAGGGAGAGCTATGAGAGACTCCACCCCGCAGGGCCAAAGCACAACTACGCATATCATACAGAAGCAATGGACAGAGCTATGGAGGGTGGTATAGACGATGTTGGTCTCGGAGTGCTCTTCGGACTTGATCTGTACAAGTACGAGTTTGCAGGACTTCTTATGCACGCTGAACACCTCGAAGCTGTTCACGGCGTAGGACCTCATACTATAAGTGTTCCCCGTATAAGAAGAGCTTCTGATATTGACCCGAGCGTTTTTGATAACGGTATTGACGATGATACATTTGCAAAGATCGTAGCTTGTATCCGTATTGCTGTTCCGTATACAGGTATGATAATCTCTACCCGTGAGAGCGAGGAATGTCGTGCAAAGGTACTCGAACTTGGTGTATCACAGATATCGGGCGGTTCAAGAACATCTGTAGGCGGCTACGCAGGATATACTCCAGAGGAAAGACCACACGATACAGAACAGTTTGACGTATCAGATCAGCGTTCACTTGATGAAGTTGTAAAGTGGCTCATGGATCAGGGACATATCCCGTCATTCTGTACAGCCTGCTACCGTGAGGGACGTACAGGCGACCGTTTCATGGCTCTCTGTAAGGTGGGACAGATACAGAACTGCTGTCACCCAAATGCTCTTATGACACTTCAGGAGTACCTTACAGACTACGCATCGCCCGAGACTAAGAAGGTGGGCGAAGCTCTTATCGCTAAGGAGATACAGAACGTTCCTGATGAAAAGCGCAGACAGCGTGCTATCGAATATCTTGATGAGATAAAGAACGACGGCAAGCGCGATTTCAGATTCTGATGATAAAAGCCCTGCATAAAGCAGGGCTTTTCATTTGACAAAGCATTGATACTGTGATACAATAAGAAAGTATTTTACTTATTTTATAGGAGGACAATAAAATGACATACGCATTAATGCTTATTGCAGCAAATTCTCCGCAAACAGGAGATACATTTCCAAGAGGCGTTATTTTGATAATAATTATTGCAGCCCTTATCCTTGCAGTAGGTACAGCTGTATTTGCCAAGAAAAAAGGCGGCAATGACGATGAAGATGATGATGAATAAGAAAATTACAGCGATTTTTACAGTCATAGGAGCCTTGTTCTGTTCTGTTCCTGTAAGGGCTAATGCAGATGTAATTACTGATAATGATATATCTTATAATGTGGACGATGAAAGCGGCACTTGTTCCGTCACTAAATATAACGGTAATGCTTCAAAAGTCGAAATCCCTGCTGCTTTTGGCAAATATAAAGTTGTAAGTATTGAAAGGGAAGCGTTTCGCGGTAATCTTGATATCGAGTATGTAACCTTACCCTCAACTATCAGTAAAATAGGTGAATCGGCTTTTAGTGAATGCAAAAATCTTAAAAGCATCAATTTTCCATCGTCACTTGAAAATATTGGCGAATATGCTTTCAATACCAATCATTCTCTTGATGATATAAAGCTTAACAGTGGGCTCAAGAAAATAAACAGAGACACCTTTCAACTCTGTATTTCGGCAAAGACAATTACTATACCGCCTCTTGTTGAAACGATTTGTGATCACGCTCTGCATGGAATGCACAGTCTTGAAGTAATGCGTTTCTGTAATGGAGTGAAAAAAATTGAAAAAACTGCGGCGTTGAATTCATATAAGATTTCGAGAATTATAATCCCTCCTTCTGTTGAAGAAATACAGGAATACGCTGTAGGCTATCGTTACTATTCACCTGATTATAACCTTTGTTCAAATGTGGAAATATATGGCAAAAAAGGTACTGAGGCGGAACGATATGCAAAAGATAACGGTATCCCGTTCAATGAATTTGATTTCGGGTACGGTGATGTGAATAGTGACGGAAAAGTAGATTCTGTTGATGCATCGGCAGTACTTTCCGAGTACTCAAAAAGATCTACCGAAAACGGAAAATCGACATTTTCTAAAACAGATGATGTTAAAGCAGATGTTAATGATGATCTTGTTGTTGATGCTGTTGATGCATCACTGATCCTTTCGTATTACTCACACGCTTCAAGCGGTGATATGAGAACTCCCGAGGAATACTTTTTCCTTGCATGATATAATATAATGTATAAATAGATTATACGAGGTGACGATATGCTTCTGAGCTTTGAAGAGCTGTGCAGGAAGGAAGTCATAGATATCGCAACAGGAGAAAGACTGGGATTTATAGATGATATTGAAGTCGATATGGAAAGCGGCAGCGTGGAAAAGCTTGTAATATACGGCGGAGCAAGGCTTCTTGGACTGTTCGGCAGGGAAGATGATACTATCATTTCCTGTAAGGATATAAAGGTTGTCGGAGAAGATGTAGTGCTCGTTGAACGTGACAAGTTGGCTGAAAGTGCAAAATCAACAAAATCTCGAAAAAACAGTTTTTTAAGTTTGTTGAAATAGCGGCTGTAAAAAGTCTTGCAAAATTTGACAGAAAATGATATAATGTTAAGGCAATTCGCACGCCTGTACTTTCAGTGGTTGGTGCGCAGATGTCTGCGTTGCTGCTGAGCTAAGTAGGGCGGAGGATTAATAATAACCAATTTTTAAGGAGGACTACACCATGGGAGTAGTATCAATGAAGCAGCTTCTTGAAGCTGGCGTACACTTCGGACACCAGACAAGAAGATGGAACCCGAAAATGGCACCATACATTTTCACAGAAAGAAACGGAATTTACATCATCGACCTTCAGAAGACAGTTAAGAAGCTTGAAGAAGCTTATATGTTCGTTCGTGACATTGCAGCTCAGGGCGGCGAAGTTCTTTTTGTAGGTACAAAGAAGCAGGCTGGAGACTCTGTTAAGGAAGAGGCTACAAGAGCTGGCGCACACTATGTAAACGCAAGATGGCTCGGTGGTATGCTCACAAACTTCAAGACAATCCAGACAAGAATAAAGAGACTTGAGCAGCTCCACACAATGGAAGAAGACGGTACATTCGCACTTCTCCCTAAGAAGGAAGTTGTTAAGCTCAACCTCGAGATTGAAAAGCTCGAGAAGTTCCTCGGCGGTATCAAGACAATGAAGAAGCTCCCCGCAGCACTCTTCATCGTTGACCCACGCAAGGAAAAGATCGCTGTAGCAGAAGCTAAGAAGCTCAATATCCCGATCGTTGCTATCGTTGATACAAACTGCGATCCTGATGAAGTTGATTACGTTATCCCAGGTAACGATGACGCTATCAGAGCTGTAAAGCTTATCGCTGGTTCTATCGCTAACGCTGTTATCGAAGGCAGACAGGGCGATGACGCTATAGCTGCTGTTGAGGCAGAAGAGGAAACAGCTGAGGCTGCTGAGGCAGACGCTGAATAATCATAATACAAACATTGAAAACAATCAAAAACCCGAACTAACCCTTCGGGTTTTTGCGGATTAATACATTATAGGAGGTAATTACAATGGGTAAGGTATCCGTTGCTGAAATTAAAGAACTCATGAAGTCCACAGGCGTTGGTATGATGGACTGTAAGAAGGCTCTCGAAGAGAACGATGGCGATATGGACAAGGCTATCGAGTTCCTCAGAGAAAAAGGACTTGCTACACAGGCTAAGAAGAGCGGCAGAGCTGCTGCTGAGGGCGTAGTTACAGCTGTTGTAAACGGCGAGGTAGGCGTTCTCCTCGAAGTAAACACAGAGACTGACTTCGCTGCTAACACAGACGATATCAGAAACTTCGTTGCTAACGTAGCAAACACAATCATTGAGAAGAATCCTGCTGACGTTGAGGCTCTCAAGAATATGCCTATCAGCGGCGGCAATGGCACAGTAGGCGAGGCTCTCACAGAGCTCGCTGGCATGAAGATCAGAGAGAACATCGTTATCCGTCGTTTCGTAAGACTCGAGGGCAAGCTTGCTTCTTATATCCACAACAACGGCAGCATCGGTGTTATGGTAAAGATGGACACAGACCTTTCTGCTGATCAGGTAGCTGCTATCGGTAAGGACGTTGCTATGCAGTCTGCTGCTCTCAACGCTCCATACGTAAGAAGAGAGGACGTTCCTGCTGAGGTTATCGAGAACGAGAAGAAGATCATGCTCGCTCAGATGGCTGAGGATCCTAAGATGGCTTCCAAGCCCGAGCAGGTTCGCGTAAAGATCGTTGAAGGCAAGGTTGGCAAGTACTACAGCGAGAACTGCCTCCTCGAGCAGGCTTTCGTTAAGGACGACAAGCTCACAGTTCAGGGCTATGTTGACGCTGAGGCTAAGAAGCTCGGCGGTTCTATCAAGGTCGTTGACGTTGTTCGTTACGAGCGCGGCGAGGGCGTTGAGAAGAAGGAAGAGAACTTTGCTGACGAGATCGCTAACATGATCAAGTAATCAAAGCTTTTACAGACAGCGGCGGAATAATCCTGCCGCTGTTTTTACTTATCAACAGAAAAAACAGCTTTTTTATATAGATATAGCGATTAATTGGACAAATTTTCCACATTATAACACCTGTATTATTGTGAGATGTTACAATAATACAGGTTTTTTTTCGTATGGTTTTCCCTTGAAGTAATTTGGAAAATATGTTATAATAGTTTTAATTGGATAATATGCTCAAAAGTATGAGGTACTGTAATATGAATGAAAGAATTAGTAAACTCGCAGGTTCTGTCGGCAGAGTCATTGTAGGTAAAAAGGACACGGTAATCAAGCTGATAGCCGCGCTGTTATGTGAAGGTCACGTTCTTCTTGAGGACGTTCCCGGTGTCGGCAAGACACAGCTCATAACTGCTCTTTCACGCTCCATAGGCGGAAAGTTCAACCGTATCCAGCTTACTCCCGACGTTATGCCCTCGGATATTGCTGGCTTTACTATGCTCGATTCAAATAAGGGCGACTTTGTTTACCGCGACGGTGCGGTAATGTGTAATTTCCTCCTTGCGGACGAGATAAACCGTGCCTCGCCGAAGGTACAGTCGGCTCTGCTTGAGGCTATGGAGGAGCGTCAGATAAGTCTTGACGGCGTTACCCACAAGCTCCCGAAGCCGTTCCTCGTTATGGCAACTCAGAACCCTGTAGAGACCTACGGTACTTTCCACCTTCCCGAGGCTCAGATGGACAGATTCTTCATGAAGCTGTCTATGGGCTATCCCTCAATGGAGGAGGAAGTACAGATACTTGAAAGAACAGAGCTCAACAATCCTATTGTTAATATAGAAGAACCTGTAATGCACGTTGAAGATATCATCGCAATGCAGCAGGAGGTAAAGCAGGTCCGCGTCAGCGACGCTGTCAAGGAGTACATCGTTGATATCGTTGCGGCAACAAGAGCGGACAGAAATACCGTTCTCGGCATAAGTCCCCGCGGAAGCATAGCGCTTTTCAAGGCGGCAAAGGCTTATGCGTACATCTACGAGAGAGACTATGTAACTCCCGATGATGTAAAGAATACGGCTGTTTCGGTGCTCTCTCACAGAATAATACTTTCACCGCAGGGCAAAACTGCCTTTGGCTCAGGCGAGGCATATGTGGAAAATGTCCTCAAAAACTGTCCTGTTCCTGCTATGAGCTGAATATGAAGCATTTCAAGAGTATTATAAGCGTACTTGCGGTTGCTTTTCTGGTCTATATCTTCACTTTCTATATCGACGGCGAAATGGGTATCATTCTGCTGGCATTCGTGGCGTTTGCGCCCCTTGTGTCGCTTTTTATCACCCTTTACGCAAGAAATCGCATCAAGGTAAGCTTCAGCTGTGACGCCTATGTGCCAAAGGGCAGCAAGCTCATTGTCGATGTAAAAGTTGAGAAAACAGGTGTATTTCCTGTTTCAATAGTGGAAATATGCCCCTATGCTACTGAAATTTTTGCTCAGGACATAAAAAAGCGCAAGCTAAGTATGCTCAATGAGAACAAACGCCGCTTCAGATTTGAGGTTGACGCTCTTGTGGGCGGAAACGGTGAGATAGGTATAAAAGCGGTTTATTCCTGCGGATTTCTCGGATTTATGAAGTTTGCGGTGAAAACTCCGCTCCCTCAGCCTGTTTCCGTAGGCGTTATACCGCCAATTCCCGAGGTCAAGTCCTCAACTCAGCTTTTCCGTTCCATTGCGGACGTTGTGCTCACAAGCGACGACGATGAGGAAAACGATACAGCCATGCTGTTCTCGGCAAATACCTCTCCAGGCTATGAGCACCGCGAATACGAGCAGGGCGATCCGCTGAAACGCATAAACTGGAAGCTTTCATCGAAAAAGCAGAAGCTTATGGTACGTCTGGACGAGGCTGCCGCTTCGGTACAGCCTGTTCTGATACTCGACCTTTACAGAAACGGCGCGATCCCGCCCGTAAACGCTGTAAGAGGCGAGGAACAGCTTATCCGCTCGGTATTCGGCTTGCTTGACCTGTTGGTAAAGCAGGGTATCGCCTGCAATTTCGTATACCGCACCAGCACTGGCGAGACTGCCTGCGAAAGCGTGGATAATCCCGATTATCCGAATCAGCTCCTGCTGAAAATACTTGCTATAAAGGTTGTACCCGATAAGCGTATCGACCTTTCTTATAATACAGGTTCATTCTGTGCCTGTGTAGTTGCTACTACCGATGCAGGTCCGGGCTTTTCAGAGGTTACCCGTTATATCGAGGAGCCTGATAATACAAGCATTATCGGACTCTCCATTGCGTCTGTAAATTCCACATCCTTTAAAATGTGGTATCTTGATGAAGATAATAATTTCAAACTGGTATAAATATGAATGAGACCAAAAACAAAAATTTCGATTTGAAAGCGTTCCTGCTGAGAACTCTCACAGACCCTGTGCTGTGGTACACGATCCTGATAATGACATCGCTCATGTATCATTACCGCAACCGCGATACCACAAAGACCGATAATCAGGGATATATCTTTGCGCTGGGCTGGGGAATGTGCAGTTTTTTCCTCGGCTGGATAATGTTCAGAATATTTGATTTCATGAAAAAGCATAATTTCCTCGGCTTTTTCATGTATGCGGCTCTTGTTGTCGTATTCGGCGCGGGAGTCCGTGAGGCGATCAACATAGGTAAAAAGGACTATTCTATCCTATGGGGACTTTGGTTCCTTACACCGCAGGATACCATGAGCTTCAACTTCTGGTATGCGGCTGCCTTTTATCTGTTGTTCATGCTTTTCATGGGCTCGGTAATTTACTATTTTACGCGCATAAGATACAGGATATTCATGAATTTCCTGATATTCATCATTCCTTTCTCCATTTACGGTAAGGAATATGAAAAAATGCCCACAGTATTCATTATTCTTCTGGCTGTGGGATATATACTTCTCATGGTCTACTACAGACAGCTTACGGATACCGAAAGCACGGTATTCGTGGAAAGAAGAAAATCATGGAAGCCAATTGCGGTCTATGCCGTGATCTTTGCGGCGGCGGCGGCTATTTTCCCGAAGCCTGCTGTTGTGGCGGACAGAACTGTCCTCGAAACTCTCATCGACGCCGATCAGTTCACTGATAAGCTCAATGCGATGATAGACATTTTCCGTGATACCACTACGGGAGAACAGTTCCGCTCAAATAACGATGATACTCTCATCTATGAGGTAAGAGCAAACGGTCCTCTGAGGATCAAGACTGCTACTCATTCCACCTACAGCTATCAGGACGATAAGTGGAGCATTGAGGATATGGACAGCAGATTCAGCACCAAGAAAGGCGATGTTCCTGTTGATATCGGCTGTCATATGGGAATCGCAGGCGCTGTTCTCGAAGCGGCTTCTATCGACAGTGAGTTTGCCGAGAAATACGGGCTTACAGAGTTTGTGGAGAACGGACTTGACGAGCCTGATATCAGAGAGGCTGAATTCTACAGCTTATTCGGACGCGCAGGCATAACCAAGGGCACGGATATGGCTCCTGTACCGCAGTTTGCCATAGCTATGACTGATTCTACAAGAAAGCATGACGTAGTCCGTCTTCGCGGCGGTACGGTCTATGCTGTCGATAAATATTTTGCCACAGATGAATTTTTTTCATTTGTTTATGATGATGATACCTTCTTCATGAGCGCTGAAAACAACAAATTCATCAATAAGCTGGCAGAATGCGATTATGAGGAGCTACTCCTTGACGCAAGCTTTATCCTCGACGAAAACCTTACTGACGAAAGCTCAGAGGATTATGTGCAGAAATGCAGATATATCGACATAGACTATATGCTCTATGACGATTATCAGGAGTATCTTCTTGATTACGGCGGAAAAAGCGACATAAAGGCTCTTTCCGACGAGATAACAAAGGGCTGTCAGACAGAATATGAAAAGGCTAAGGCGATAGAGCGGTATTTTTACAATAACGACTACGTCTATAACCTTAAATACAAAAAAGAAAAGGGCGAAAACGCAGAAGACTTCCTGTTCAGTACAAAAACAGGCGTCTGCTACGAATACGCCACTGCAATGGTGCTTCTTGCACGTGCCGCAGGTATCCCCGCAAGATACTGCGAGGGCTACAATATGACTCATAATGAGGGCGGCAGATTTGTGGGCAGTACCAATTATTCGATCCGCGCAAAGGACTTGCACGGCTTCCCCGAGCTTTATATAAGGGGCTATGGCTGGGCAAGCTTTGAGCCTACCGTTGCCGATATTGTGGAAACGGGCAATAAAAAAGCCTCGACTGCTACGGATATGCTTTCATATGCAGGCCTGATGATACTGGCAGGCGCAATGCTGGTACTGCTGTTTGCATTCGTATATCCCATGCTGTCACATAAATGGTTCATTTTCAGAGGAAAAAAACGCAGTCCGAATGACGCTGTCAGAGCTGTAATGCACAGGATTTGCAAGGTCTATGGTATCGAAAACGTCAATACCTCAAATGAGGCGGCGGCTCTCGTACATGAGATGTCGGGCGCAGATATCACGGATACTGCTGAGTTATTCGACAGGTCGGTCTACGGCAGTGTAACTCTGAGTGAGCAAGAAAAAGAAAAGGCGATGAACGAATATATCAGAGCATATGATGAGTTCAGAGAAGCCAGAAAAAGGAGACGCATAAAAAGCCGATAACGTAAATACGGAGGTTGGATTATGCGAACTGTAAAAGAAAAAGGAATATTTTCTGTCCTGCTTGCATTTCTTTTCCTTATCGGAATGCTTGCGGGAGCGTGTCAGACGAATAACAAGGCTCATGCAGCCGACGACTTCAGACTCTGGAGACAGAATGACGAGCGCTGGGGCAGCTATGCTATCGGCGGTTCTACAGTGCGCAGCTCAGGCTGCTACATAACCTCTATCGCAATGGCTGCGGTTGCTTCGGGAGCTAAGGATACCGAAAGCTTTGATCCGGGTGTGTTTGCAAAGACTCTCAATGATATGAAGGCTTTCAATCAGTGGGGCGGACTCAGTGCGTGGGGCTCCGTCAACAAGGCTATCCCCGAGGTAAGCATCGCTACGGCAAACCTGAACTTCAAGTCGGATACTCAGAGCGGAAAGGCTTCTGAGATAAAGGAATATCTCGACAAGGGACTTTACGTTATATGCAATGTGGGCGGACACTGGGTGTATATCGACGGTATCATCGGTGACGACGTGTATATGGCTGATCCTGCCAAGGACGAGATACTCATGTTTGAGGCATATGATAACAAGAATATAACAGTTTTTCAGGCGATCAAGGGCAAGAATCCGTATAAAGGCTTCACACCTCTTGAAATACCGGAAAAAGATACCGAAACTTCTACAGTAACTTCCTCTATAACAACTACAGCGGCTGCTGCGCTGACAACTACAACAGCAGTGCAGACTAAAGCCAAAACAACAACTGTCACAACAACAAAAGCGCAGACCACTCCGCGCCCTGCCGTTACTACGGTGACTTATAAGGCAGGAGAGTATTACTGCTCCGACAGTGTGCCTGTAAAGGTATGGTCGGACATTAAGGCTCAAAAGGACGCTATAGCTTCGCTTTCATACGGAAACGTTGTCAGGGTGCTCAGCGTCAGCGGAACAGTGGGCGAGGTGAAAATAGGCGGCAGAAACGGCTATGTTGAGCTGACAAAGCTTGAATATGCAGGCGAGCCCGAAGAATATGAAGCAGGCGACGTTAATAACGACGGCAGCTTCGATACCTATGACTTAGCGCTTATAAACGAGTACCTCAACAGTCTCGGCAAGCTGCCCGAGGGTATCTCAGTGCTTACAACTGCGGAGATAGCTGCTGCTGATATCAGCGGCGACGGCATTGTTGATAACAATGATGTGCTCTTATATCTTATGCTTATTTGCAATTAAGGAGTAATTTAACTAATGGAATGGACAGAAGTCAACATTTATACCACTACCGAGGGCATTGAGCTTCTCTGCTCAAAGCTGGGAGACATCGGCATCAAGGGCTTTTCCATAAAGGATCCCGAGGATTTCAAGGAGTTCCTTGAAAACAAGAACGGTCAGTGGGACTATATCGACGACGACCTTATGGGACTTTCCGAGTGTGAGACCTGCGTCACGGTCTATATACCGACAAACGGTCAGGGAGCAGAAATGCTCATCGCTATCAAGTCCATGCTTGCCGAGATGAAGGCAGCCGATACCGAGGGCGCTTACGGCAGACTTGAAGCCGAAATGTCAAGTATCCGCGAGGAGGACTGGGCTAACAACTGGAAGCAGTACTTCAAGCCCTTCAAAGTAGGCGAAAAGCTGGTCATCAAGCCCTCATGGGAGGAGTATGACAACTCCGACGGCAGGATAATCCTTGAAATTGATCCTGCTTCAAGCTTCGGCACAGGCAAGCACCATACCACAAGGCTTTGTCTTGAGGTGCTGGAAAAGTACCTGAATAAGGGCGACAAGCTTCTGGATATGGGCTGCGGCAGCGGTATACTCTCTATCGGAGCTATGCTTTTAGGCGCAAAGAGCGCTGTTGCAGTGGATATCGAGGAAAATGCGGCGGTAACTGCCCTTGAAAATGCAGTCAAGAACCACATTTCGCCCGATGTTTACAAGACTTACTTCGGCAATATCCTCACAGACGAGAAGCTTGCTGATGAGATAGACGACAAGTATGACATAATCGCAGCAAATATCGTTGCGGACGTACTTATCGCCATGAAGGAAAGCTTCCTGCGCTACCTTAAAAAAGGCGGTATCCTCATTGTTTCGGGTATCATCGAGGAGCGTATGGACGAGGTCATAGACGCGCTGAAGTCCGTTGGCTTCAAGGATCCTGAGCCCGAAGTCCGCGAGGGCTGGGCAGCAGTTAAATTCACAGTTTAATATTATGCAGAGCATATATTGATATCATCAAATTAAGGAGAATAGAAAATGGGAATTTTCAAGAAGAAAAACAACAATAATCAGAAGACAGAGGAAGTTCAGAATACTGATATAAGAGCTGACATAAAGAGCATGGTGCTCGAAAACCTCAACGAGAAGCTGAAGGGTACTCTCTATGATGACTGTGTCATTATGCCAAAGGGCTTTACCATTGATGTTCAGGTAGGCAAGGCAGACGAAACCGATGGTGTACTTATACTTCAGACTATCTTTATCGTAAAGCATGACGACTTCGACGAGCCCCTTATCGAGCCTGTTGACTCACAGGGCAAGGACGAGACAGAGGCTGCTAAAATGGCTGTAGAAATATTCTACGGCGGCGTATGGCACCCGCTCGACCAGTCTATCGCAAAGAAAAATCCACAGTATGTACCTGTTGATTTCCTCAGACAGCACTACGATTTCGATATGTACTGCCAGTCTGTAGTAAGAATAGGCGTTAAGGACAAGCCGCCAACGATGCTGGTTAACTTCATCAGTACAGAGATACCTAAGTATCTGGGCTCAAAGAAGTACTACTGGCTGAGAATATACCTTGCAAAGTACAAGGAGAAGAAGATAATCGAGGTGCGTATGAACGGCTCTGTGCTTGTAGAGCTTCCTAAGTACTTTGAGAAGTATGTTGAAGAAGAAATGTTTGCTGATGAGACCTTTGTTTCAGAGAAGCAGTACGCTATCTTCGTTCAGCGTGAGGACGACCAGTGCCCGTTCGACAAGGAGCTGGTAATGAACGCTGCAAGAGAGACTATCAGCATGATGGAGAAGATAAACAACCACGACGAGTATGTTGCAATGGCTGACAAGCTCGAGGAGCTGGTCGGCGGCAACAAGGGACTTGCAGGCGAGATAAGAGTATTTATCCCCGAGATATTTGCAAAGTTCACACTGGGCTACCGTGAGGGCGACAGCCTCTTCCTCCTTGAGGGCGAGGGCGATGCACAGCAGAGCATCGAGTTCAAGAAGACACAGCTCCGTACCTATTTCTACCTCCAGCAGGCTATACTTGAGTATCTCAGCACAAACCCGAGTCAGGAGAACGTAACACGTATCGTTACAAACAGCGTCGCTTTCAGAGAACTCAAGAGAGCTATCGACACTGCTAAGGAGCAGGGCAAGGAGATCAAGCCAAACGACCTCTATGTTCCGGGTACAAGCTATAAGATAGGCGAGGAGAACTACAGAGTCTGGTAAGCTGAATATTTTCGCTGCAAAAACGCATTTTCCCCCGCCGCAGGCGGGGGAATGACATATAAGCCCCAAAATCTTTTGGCTATATTGAAAGTAAATGATTTTGTATAGGGAATATTGCAAAAAAAGCTTGACAAAGCCGTATCTTTGTGATAAAATATTATTGCCGCTTGTAAACAGGCTTTAAAGTTGTGCGCTCACACGCCTGTAACAGCGAGTTTATTGAAAAGGCAGGTGCCACAATATGTACGCAGTTATTGAAACCGGCGGAAAGCAGTATCAGGTAAACGAGGGAGATATCATCTTCATCGAGAAGCTCGCAGCTGAGGCTGATGAGACAGTTACTTTCGACAAGGTAGTAGCTCTCGGAGCAGACGATGGACTCAAGATCGGTACACCTTATGTTGACGGTGCAGCTGTAAGCGCAAAGGTTCTGAAGAACGGCAAGGCTAAGAAGATCACTGTTTTCACTTACAAGCCTAAGAAGGGTGAAAAGAGAAAGCAGGGACACAGACAGCCTTACACTCAGGTCAAGATCGAAGCTATCAAGGCTTGATCATGATCCGCGCAGAATTTTATGAAAAGCAGGGACTTCTGACAGGTTTTAAGTTCAGCGGCCACTCAGGCTATGCCGAGAGCGGAAAGGACGTTGTCTGTGCGGCTGTTTCATCAGCGGTACAGCTTACTGCAAATATCCTCGATGAATTCGGTTTGAAGCCGCAGGTGACTGTGGGGGATAACGTTATCGAATGTATCTGCGGTGACGGGGGAGAGATACCTTCGCGTCTGCTGAGTGTTTTAAAACAGCACTTTGAGGCTATACTGGAAGAG